>JAEEGG010001306.1_pt1 | contig 67997 bp, 55 predicted proteins | sample 9134161 | NCBI WGS metagenome assembly JAEEGG01 (sample SAMN16246543, study PRJNA631951) | gut metagenome | biome: gut microbiome; feature: rumen; material: CR-attached | host: Bos | place: Iran: Karaj | collected 2018-10
GCTTCAAGACCTTGGACGAAGGCATCGCCGCCGCCCGCGAGGTGAAGCCCGAGATTCTGGTCATCTGCTCGTCCGACGAGGAATACGGTGAAGGCAACGCCCTCAAGATCTTCGAGGAGCTGAAGAACGACACCATCGTGGTGCTGGCCGGTAACCCCGAAGGCACCGCCGACATCCTCAAAGAGGCTGGCTTGAAGTATTTCATCCACGTCAAGAGCAACGTGCTTGAGACCTTAACGGAGTTCCAAAAGCAATTAGGTATAACAAAATAATTAGTATAGAGGTTTTCGCGCCTTGAAGAGGCGCAACCTCAATTACCCCACATAAGCAAAGCGCAGTGTGGGGAGAAAGGAGAAAACAATGAAACCCAACTATAAAGACATCAACATCAACGCTATACCTAATCACAGCGGCCTCATCCTGCCCAATGGCGAACCATGGGAGACCGCTGAGCACATCATGGTGAAGCCTGCCTACACCGAGAAAGACCTCGAAGGCATGGAGCACCTCAACTATGCCGCTGGCATCGCCCCCTTCCTCCGTGGACCTTACTCGACGATGTACGTGATGCGTCCCTGGACCATCCGTCAGTACGCCGGTTTCTCCACCGCTGAGGAGTCAAACGCCTTCTACCGCCGTAACATCGCGGCTGGTCAGAAGGGTCTGTCCGTGGCCTTCGACTTGGCCACCCACCGTGGCTACGACGCCGACCACGAGCGCGTCATGGGCGACGTGGGTAAGGCGGGCGTGAGCATCTGTTCCGTCGAGGACATGAAGGTCCTGTTCGACCAGATTCCGCTGAACAAAATGTCCGTCTCCATGACCATGAACGGCGCCGTGTTGCCGATCCTGGCCTTCTATATCGTCGCCGCCTTGGAGCAGGGTGCCAAGTACGAAGAGTTGCAAGGTACCATCCAAAACGACATCTTGAAGGAGTTCATGGTGCGTAACACCTATATCTATCCGCCTGAGTTCTCGATGCGCATCATCGCCGACATCTTCGAGTTCACCTCGCAGAACATGCCGAAGTTCAACAGCATTTCCATCTCGGGTTACCACATGCAGGAAGCCGGTGCCACCTCCGACATCGAAATGGCCTACACCTTGGCCGATGGTTGGGATTACCTCCGCACCGGTGTCAAGGCTGGCTTGGATATCGACGCCTTCGCGCCGCGTCTGTCCTTCTTCTGGTGCTCGGGCATGAACCACTTCATGGAGATTGCCAAGATGCGTGCCGCCCGTATGATCTGGGCCAAGATCGTGAAGACCTTCAACCCGAAGAACAGCAAGTCGCTGGCCCTGCGTACCCACACGCAGACCTCGGGCTGGTCGCTCACCGAGCAAGACCCGTTCAACAACGTGGCCCGTACCTGCATCGAGGCTATGGGTGCCGCCTTGGGTCACACCCAGTCGCTGCACACCAACGCCTTGGACGAGGCCATCGCCTTGCCCACTGACTTTAGTGCTCGTATCGCCCGCAACACCCAGATTTACATCCAGGAAGAAACCAACATCTGCCGTGTCGTCGACCCGTGGGCGGGTTCCTATTATGTGGAGAGCCTCACCCGCGACCTCTACGAGCGTGCTTGGGGTCACATCCAAGAGGTGGAAGCCATGGGTGGCATGGCCAAGGCCATCGAAACGGGTCTGCCGAAGATGCGTATCGAAGAGGCCGCTGCCCGCAAGCAGGCCAAGATCGACTCGGGCCGCGAGACCATCGTCGGTATCAACAAGTACCGCCTCGACCACGAAGACCCCATCGAGACCTTGGAAGTCGACAACACCGCTGTGCGTGAGTCGCAGATCAAGCGTCTGAAGGAGCTCCGCGCCAACCGCAACGAGGCCGACGTGCAGCGTTGCCTCGAAGCCATCACCAAGTGCGCCGAGACGGGCGAGGGCAACTTGCTTGCCTTGGCCGTCGAAGCCGCCAAGTGCCGCGCTTCCTTGGGTGAGATTTCGATGGCTTGCGAGAAAGTCGCTGGTCGTTACAAAGCAGTAATCCGTTCAATTTCAGGAGTGTATTCTATGGAAACGAAAAACGATGCAAGATTTGCCGAGGCGGTGGCCAAGGCCGACGAGTTCGCCAAGATGGAGGGTCGTCGTCCGCGTATCATGATTGCCAAGATGGGTCAGGACGGTCACGACCGTGGTGCCAAGGTGGTGGCTACGGGTTATGCCGACATCGGCTTCGACGTCGACGTGGGTCCGCTGTTCCAGACACCCGCCGAAGCTGCTAAGCAAGCCGTTGAGAACGATGTCCACATTCTGGGCGTGAGTTCGCTGGCGGCTGGTCACAAGACCCTTGTGCCGCAAGTCATCGCTGAATTGGAGAAGCTCGGTCGTCCCGACATCATGGTCACCGTGGGTGGCGTGATTCCCGCGCAGGACTATCAGTTCCTCTATGACGCCGGCGCTGTAGCCATCTTTGGTCCTGGAACCGTGATTAGCGATTCGGCTATCAAGATGCTGGATTTGCTGATTGCAGCCCGCAAACAATGATATATTGTAGGGCTGTCACATTATGGCAGCCGCTGTAATTATTTCGTGAACAGCGGCTGCCGTGATACGACAGCCCTACGACCCTAAATCCCGTCAACAAAGGCGGGATTTCTCGTTCTGATTATCATTTAAACAGTAAAACAAAAAATCCGAATATGGAAGAAATGCCCAGCATCCCCAATGCCCAGACCGTTGGCGAAAAAAACAAATTTTGGAAGAACTTGCTTTACACTGTCCTTGGCACCAGTATCTCCATCGTTCTCACTTTCGGCACCACAGCCCTTATCCAGCAGCGCCGTAAGGCCAAAGACCGCAAGATGACGGCCATGATGGTGATGGGTAACATAGAGAGTTTTGCTCAACAATTGGAAAAAAATGCTGATTATATGAAATGGAACGACACTTTGGCTACCTATCTGCTGGCTATTCCCCAAGACTCGCTTGACCTTGTTGATGTACAGCTGCTCCTCTATGGTGTCAATAATGTCACAGCATTTCAGAATCTGAGCCACGACAAATCGGCAGAAAACATTTTTTCCAACTCGATTGATACATGGAAGAACCTTGGCAACTTCGGGTTCATCGAGAATGTAGGTAACTGCTTCGCTGCCATAAACAGCATGGAGGAGATATACAATGAGTTTTATGGCACCTCCGACCGTATCAGAGAGCGCATGATCCAGAACCTCGATGCTTACCCGGGCAATTCTCCAGCTTCAAAGGTGTTGCGCGACAGGGAATACCGCGACCATCTGGCACACATTCACAGCCAATCGGAATACTACCACTACCTGGCCGCTTACATTCGTTATGAGAATGCCAAGAATATGAAGTTGATGGGAGTCTCTGAGGAGGAAGTGAAGAGTTTTGTCGAAGAAATAAACAAAGAGAAAGTGAGCAGTGGCTCCGCGCCGGACCAAAACACGTTTTATACGCCTCCCATCAACTCCGAGAATCTTCCTGCTTTCAAGGACTGGATCAAATAATTACGTCCGAGTCAAGTTTGTGTAATGTCGGCCAGCTTTCGAAGTCAAAGCCCCGCTTCACATGTCATTCCTAGCTAGCCTCCTATGTCATTCCTACGTGGGCATATGCGAGAGCATGGAATCTATAGGAGGCGGTTCAAGAAGAAAACCTTTATCGACGGCTTCAGAAAGCATAGATTGACTACGTCGAAATCTCTGATTCAGCGAAGCTAATCTTCGATTTCCCGCCATCGCACCATCCAACGTTGGAAATCGAAGATTCATCGATACGAAGTGAGATAATGACATGTTTTCTGAAGCCTGCTTTAACAATGGTAAAAGTCATCTGCCCATGTCATTCCTACGAGGGCATGTGGGTAGGCTTGGAATCTATGGGCAGTGGGAAATTATTTCAAGGCCTTCAGCCACTTCCATTGGAAAATGAGCATATAAAACACTCCCACGGTAATAGCTGCATCAGCGAAATTGAAAATAGGTCGGAAAAAGATGAAATGCCCGTCGGGACCGAAAAAGAAATCAGGCAACCATGTGGCATTTTCCTTGGCCACATCGATGATGGGGAAATAGAGCATGTCAACCACACGCCCGTGCAGCCAGCCCGCATAACCTCCCCCATCGGGGAAGAGGGTCGCGACTTGGGTGAAGGTGCTCTCGCTGAAGATGCGCCCGTAGAACACGCTGTCGATGATGTTACCCATTGCGCCTGCGGTGATGAGGGCAATGCCGAACAGCACCCCGAACTTGGTGCCTTTCTTCGCTTGGCGTATCAACACCCAAAACAAGACAATGATGGCCACAATCCTGAAGAGGCTCAAGGTAAGTTTCCACCATCCGCCGCCACCAAGCCAGCCGAAGGCCATACCATTGTTCTCGACAAACAGCAAGTTGAACCAATGGCCGATGACGGGCGTCTCTTGGTTAAGGGTCATACTCGTCTTGACCCAAATCTTGAGGATTTGGTCGAAGAGCAGGACGAGAAATATCACCACAAACGACCAGATGAGGCCGCGGCTGCCTTGCTTTTTCACTTTTTCTTCAGTTTAGCGTCCAAGCAACGGGTGGTGATGGGCACGCAGCGGAGCCTTTCCTTGGGGATGAGTCGGCCGGTCTCGCAGCACACGCCGTAGGTCTTGTTCTCGATGCGCATCAGGGCGAGCTCGAGGTTGTGGATATACTTCTCCTGACGGGCCACGAGTTTGGCATTCTCTTCTTTCTGTGCCACGGCATAGCCGTCTTCCAACACCTTGAAGGTGGGGGCAGTGTCATCGGTGCTGTGCTCTCCGCCAGAAAGGTTGGCCTGCAAGGTCTCCAAACTGGCTTTTGCTTGGTCAAGCTTTTCAAGTATCAGTGCTTTGAATTCCTCAAGGTCTTCGTCGGAATAGCGCACCTGGGGTTCTTTCTTTTCCATAGTTGAGTAGTTGAGTAGTTATTCAGTTATTCAGTTGCTTCTGGCATCTGGCCTTTGGCTTTTGGCCGCCGTTACGGTGCCAGTAGCCAGAAGCCAGCAGCCAGGAGCATTATTTCTTTTTAATCATCATTTTCACATTAATACCTTCCACCAATTCCTCAGCCTCAACATCCAAGGCATCCACCATGGTGATGGTAGCTAAGGTCTCGTTGCAGATATAGTCGCCGAATTTTTCGACGGCAGCATCAATCTTTTCGTTCTTCTCTATGAGCAGTTCGATGCGGTCTGTGACTTCGAAACCACCCGTTTTGCGGAGGTTCTGCACACGGTTCACAATCTCACGGGCAAGGCCTTCCTGCATCAATTCATTGGTGATGGTCATGTCGAGAGCCACGGTGAAGTCGTCTTGTGAGGTGACAGCCCAGCCGGGGATGTCTTGCGTCGAAATCAAGGCGTCTTCGAGGGTCAGCTCTACATCAACGCCGTCCACATTAAGGTGGGTGCCGTTGTTCTTCTCGAACTGGTGGATCTCGTCTTGGCTCATGTTGGCGAAGTAGGCCTGAATTTGCTTCATTTGCTTGCCGTACTTCTTGCCCAAGGTCTTGAAGTTGGGCTTCACGTTCTTCACCAGAATGTTGTTGTCGGGTGAGAGGAACTCGATCTCCTTGATGTTGACTTCGCTCTTGATGAGGTGCGACACCTTCCCAATTTGTTCCTTCATCGTTTCATTGGCAACAGGGATCATGATCTTCGATAGGGGTTGACGCACACGGATGTTGGCTTTCTTACGCAGCGAAAGCACTAACGATGAGATGAGTTGTGCGGCTTCCATGCGCTCCTCCAAAGCCTTGTCGATGAAACTCTTGTCGGCAACAGGGAAGTCAGTCAGATGGACGGACTCGGCCTTGTTGCGACCTGTGACGTTGTTTAGGTCGCGGTAGAGCTGTTCGCTGAAGAACGGCGCGATGGGCGAGCTGAGGCGTGCCACGGTCTCAAGGCAGGTGTATAGGGTCTGATAGGCCGACAACTTGTCTTGGTTGTCTTCGCTCTTCCAGAAGCGGCGGCGCGAGAGGCGGACGAACCAGTTGCTGAGATGGGCATCGACAAAGTCGGCGATGGCACGACCTGCACGAGTGGGCTCGTAGCTGCCGTAAGCGTTGTCGACTTCAAGGATGAGAGAATTCAATTCCGAAAGGATCCAACGGTCGATTTCGGGACGCTCGTTGATGGCGAGGTCAGCTTCTTTATAGTCGAACTTGTCGATGTTGGCATACAAGGCGAAGAAGGCGTAGGTGTTGTACAAAGTTCCGAAGAACTTGCGGCGCACTTCGTCCACGCCAGCCTCGTCGAATTTCAAGTTGTCCCAAGGCTGCGAGTTGGTAATCATGTACCAACGCACGGCATCGGCACCGTATTTCTCGATGGCTCCAAACGGGTCGACGGCATTGCCGAGACGTTTTGACATCTTATTGCCGTTCTTGTCGAGGACCAAGCCATTGGAAATCACGTTCTTGTAAGCAACGCTGTCGAAGCACATCGTGGCGATAGCATGAAGCGTGAAGAACCAACCACGAGTCTGGTCGACGCCTTCAGCAATGAAATCAGCCGGGAATGGGAGCGTCTGTCCATCAGTCCTAAGTCTTCCGTCCTCCGTCTTTTCACCCATATAATGGTATTGGGCATATGGCATGGCGCCGCTGTCGAACCACACGTCGATGAGGTCGGGCTCGCGGAACATCTTCTTGCCGCTTGCGGAGCAGAGGATGACACCGTCGATATAAGGTCTATGCAGGTCAAACTTAGTGTAGTCGTCGCTGGCATAGGGGTTTTCTTTCATGAAGCCCGCCTTGATGGACTTCTCAATCTCGTTGCGAAGCTCTTCGACGTTGCCAATGCAAATCTCTTCCTTGCCGTCTTCAGTGCGCCAGATGGGCAGCGGCGTGCCCCAGTAGCGCGAACGCGATAGGTTCCAGTCGACAAGGTTCTCCAACCAGTTGCCGAAACGGCCACTACCCGTAGCTTCAGGCTTCCAGTTGATGGTCTTGTTGAGCTCAATCATGCGGTCTTTCAGGGCCGTGGTCTTGATGAACCAGCTGTCGAGGGGATAGTAGAGCACAGGTTTGTCGGTGCGCCAGCAGTGCGGGTAGTTGTGGGTATGTTTCTCGCTCTTGAAGAGCTTGCCTTCTTCCTTAAGCATCACCACGATGTCGACGTCGAGGCTTTTGTCCTTCTCGGTCTTGTTGGGGTCGTAGGCGTTCTTCACAAACTGGCCCGCGTAGGGGCGATAGGCTTCCACGTCCATGCAGTTCTTGACAAACTCGGGGTCAAGGTCTTCGATGCGGAAGAACTTGCCTGTGCGGTCCACCATGGGTTGCGGCTTGCCGTCCTTGTCGATCATCTGCAAGGGCGGGATGCCAGCGGCGGCAGCGACACGTTTATCGTCTGCGCCGAAGGTAGGCGCGATGTGGACAATACCCGTACCATCTTCTGTAGTGACATAGTCGCCAGGGATGATGCGGAAGGCACCTTCGCCTGGGTTGACCCAAGGAATGAGTTGTTCGTATTCAATGCCGACAAGGTCTTTGCCCTTGAATTCCTTCACAATCTCGGGGGCTTCCTTGAACATCGTCTCAATCAAGGCTTTGGCCATGAGGATGTAGCAAGGCTCCTCGGTGTAAGGATGCACGGTCTTCAGCAGCACATAGTCAATGTTGGGACCAACGCAGAGAGCAGTGTTTGAAGGTAATGTCCAAGGCGTTGTTGTCCACGCAATAGCGTATGTAGGGCTGTCACACTGTGGCAGCCGTACATCGTTTTTCAATTTAAACAACGCCACACAAGTTAAATCCTTCACATCGCGATAGCACCCCGGCATGTTCAGTTCGTGTGAGCTGAGGCCAGTGCCGGCAGCGGGGGAATAAGGCTGGATGGTGTAGCCTTTATAAAGCAAGCCTTTGTTGTAGAGGTCTTTCAGCAGGAACCACAAGGTCTCAATGTAGTCGTTGGTGAAGGTGATGTAGGGGTCGTTGAGGTTGACCCAGTAGCCCATCTTGCGGGTGAGGTCGTCCCACATGTCCTTGTATTTCATCACCTCCTCGCGGCAGGCGCGGTTGTAGTCATCAACGCTGATCTTCTTGCCGATGTCTTCCTTAGTGATGCCGAGTTTCTTTTCCACACCCAGTTCGACGGGCAGGCCGTGGGTATCCCAACCAGCCTTACGCACCACGTGTTTGCCTTTCAGGGTCTGGTAGCGACAGACGACATCCTTGATGGAACGTGCCATCACATGGTGGATGCCCGGGGTGCCGTTAGCGCTCGGCGGACCTTCGAAGAACACAAAGGCATTGTCTTTGTCACGGTTGTCGAGGCTTTTCTGGAAGGTGTTGTCGGCTTCCCAAAACTTACGGATTTCATTGGCTGTCTCAGTGAGATTCAGCTGTTTATATTCCTTGTAGTTGCTGTTCATAATACAATATAGTATCCTAAATTGAGGTGCAAAAATACGAAATCTTGGTGAATGAGCGACATAAGTGTGAAAAAAACCATTATAGACGGCCTCAACAGGCATAGATCCCATGCCACCGCACTGCCCAGCACAGGGATGACATACCTGTTGAAGCCTGCTTTAACCATAGTAAAAGCCAGCCTTCCATGTCATTCCGACATGGGCAAGTGGGGGAGAGGGAATCTATGGAAGGCGGTTCATGAAGCAATACCTTTAATGTACGGCTTCAGAAAACATAGATCCCATGCCACCCACAGTCCAGCGTAGGGATGACATGCTTTCTGAAGCCTGCTTTAACCATAGTAAAAGCTAGCCTTCCATGTCATTCCGCCAGCCGTGCATGTCAAAGCCCCGCTGCATATGTCATTCCAACTGGGGCTTGTGCGATAGAGGGAATCTATAGGCAGCGGGAGTAGAATAAGAATCTATACGCGGCGGTACATAAAGCACAACCTTGATTATTGTACGGCCCTTGAAGCTATAGATTCCATGCAACCGCACCACCCAACGTAGGAATGACATAGCTTCAAGGTCCTATAATCCCGAAGGGAATCTCATCCTTCCCTTTCCGCGCAAAACATGGTCAAATCACGCAAGGTGTCGACGATTTCTGAAGAAGGAAAGCTGTCCAAAGATTGCAAGGCCTTTTCATAATAAACGGGCAGCAAAGCCTGGGCCTGTTCTGTGTTTTCACTGTCGAGGATGTCGTCACGTATTTGGAACAATTGGCCGAAGAGGAGGCCAAAGTCTGCGATGTGTTGGACTTGTTCGGGTGTGGCCTTCACTGAGAGTGCACCCGCGACACAGCAGGAACGCATCAACATGGCGGTTTTGCGAGTGATGATGTCGAGGTAATCCGTCCAAATAACTATGTCATTCCGATGGGAATCTATGGGTGTTTGGGCGGATTTTGAAGGCATAGATTCCAATCGCACATCCTCTGCTTGGAATGACATGCCTTCAAAAGCTTGGTTTTGCATCAATTCCCCTTCGCTCATGGCGGCGGTGGTGCGCAGCATCTCTTGCAGGATGGCATGGTCGTCGGGGTTGGCAAGGAGCAGCATGGCTTTGGCCAAGAGGAAATCGCCAGCTAATACCGCTGAGAGGTTGCCGAAATGCGCTTTCACTGAGGATTTGCCCCGACGTTGGTTTGCATCGTCCACCACATCGTCGTGGATGATTGTCGCGCTGTGCACCATCTCCACAAAAGTGGCCGCACGGATGGTCTGGTCGTTGACCGCACCGAACAGTTTCGCACTGAGTAGCACCAAGATGGGGCGCAAGCGTTTGCCTTGTGAATCAAGCACATAACGTATGATGCTGTCCATAGGCTCCGTCTCAGCGTGCAAGGTCTTTTCGAAAAAGGCCTCAAACTGCGCCAACTCGGCAGTGATGGGGTGAATGATATCGATCATTTTTTTCACGGCTGCAAAAGTAGAAAAAATAGGAATACATCTCTAAACAAAGGAATCCGAAAAAATCCGAATGTTTTACGGCTAATTTCTGATTAGTTCGGTTAGATATTGAACATTATTTGCACGATATTTGCTATTCTTACGTTATTGTTCAAAACGCATCATCATGAAACGCATTGGAATCATCATTGCCACCATCACTTTAGTGGCTGTCGGCGTGCTGGCTTTTGCCATGCCAAGCAGGAACCTCGCTGACAACCCCGACAACCCCAAAACACCGAAAAACAACTACGAGACTATGTGGAAAATAGTAAAGGAAAACCTTGAAAAGAACCTGCCGGAATCGGCAGAAAAAGAACTAATTGCCATCGAGGAAAAGGCCTCGAAGGACAAGAACCAGACCCAACTGCTGAAGACCTGGCTCTATCGGCAAAACATCATGCAATTTACTGTGGAAGAAGACCCGCAACAGGCCTTCATTCAATATGCCGAGACAAAAATCGGGCAGTTGGATGAGGTTCACGACGCCCTTTTGCACGAGGAAATCGCCAAAGCCTATGCCAATTATCTGGAGTCAAATGAATGGCGCATCAACGAGAACTTGCCCATTGACGGCGACCTTTCGAAGGTAGAGATGAAATATTGGGACAAGGAGAGTTTCCGCACGCGCATCAATCAGCATTATGATGAAGCCCTCAAACCCATCGAGGCCTTGAAAAAGGCTAAGACAGAGGATTTTATGGTTCTGTATGAAAACAAGCACAACAACGAGGAGTACATTGAATATGAGGCTTCGCTGTTCGAGTTTATGTTCCATCGTGTGGCGAATTACTATCAGGAACAATCCGATGCCGACGACGTGGAAGGCAATACCGATGCCTGGTGGCTGCCCGCCAAGGACTTCGTGAAAGCCGACTTGGGCGAGACCGACAATCCGCTCAACAAATGCCTGAAGATCTATCAGGACCTTATCGCCTACAACCTCAAGCAGAAAAATGAGGATGTGCTGATTTACAACGATTTCAAGCGCTTTGGATTTGTGAATGGCATCCTACAAAAGGATGCACAATATCAGGTCGCAATGGAAGACTTGAAGGCACAACACAAGGACAACCTGCTCTCCGCTGAAATCACCTCGCTGATTGCACGTAATATGATGAACCAATATGAGAGCAACAGCAGCGACAGCACCTATTTCGACAACTACAAGAAAGCCAAGACTATATGCGAAGAGGCCATCGCCAAGTTTCCGAAATCAACAGGTGCAAAGAACTGCCAGAACCTCATCAAACGCATCGAGGAGCCGCAAATCGACTTGAGTTTGAACCAAGTGCAGCTGCCCAACGAAGCCATCCCTGCTGTTTTGGAATACCGCAACACGACCGCACCTTATTATAGGATTGTGAAGGTCAGCGAGAAAGAGTTGAAGAAACTAAACGACATGAGAAAGGAAGACCTGCTTAAGGAGTTGGCCAAGCAGTCATCTGTTGCCGAGCAGGAGCTCTCCTTACCTGCCGAAACCGACTACCGTCAGCATAGCACCTTGATTGCCTTGCCTGCTTTGGAGCGTGGTATCTATTTCCTGACCGCCAGCACCAAGCAAGGCATCAAAAGCGATGGTAAGACTTTGATTCTCAACTTCCAAGTGTCTAACCTTGGTTTCATCACCGACAAAAAAGACAACAAGATGACTGTGGTGACCGTTGACCGCAAAACGGGGAAAACCGAGGAAGGTGTCACTGTAGAGGTATATCGCCGCGAGTGGGACTACAAGGCTCGCGAATACAAGACCACCATCCTTGCTACACCGAAAACTGACCGCAACGGCAGGGCAGAATTGGCCAACACGGGCAACGACTCTTTCAGCATCAACCTCCGAAAAGGTGATGATAACTTGCTGTCGAGCAACTATTTCCACCTTTATGAACGTTATAAGAACAATAGCGAAACCTTTAGTACTAGACTTTTCACCGACCGTGCCATATACCGTCCTGGTCAGACGGTCTATTTCCAAGGCATCGTGACGCGCCGTCAAGCTGAGGATTTGAGCCTTGTGAACGGTTACAACGAGAGTGTCTCTTTCCGCGATGCCAATTGGCAGGAAATCAGCTCGGCCAACTTCAAGACGGATGAATACGGTAGCTTCAGTGGCTCCTTCGTCATCCCCACCGATAGGCTGAATGGTGTATTCCACCTCAACGCCAAACAAGGCAGTACCACAATCCGCGTGGAGGAATACAAACGCCCGACTTTCGAGGTCAACTTTGAAAAGCCTAAGGAGCAATACAAACTCAACCAAGAAGTTACAGTGCGCGGCGACGTGAAGGCTTATGCTGGCTTCGGCTTGGATGATGTGGAATACAGCTACCGCGTTATCCGCAAGACATCCTTCCCTTGGCGTTGCTGGTGGTGGTGGTACCCGACCGTCGAGGATGAGCAAATCACTTACGGTAAGGCTCGCACCGACGAAGAGGGTAAATTTGCCATTACTTTCAACCTGAAGCCTTCGCTGAGCATCGCACCCGAGAAGCAACCCGTCTTTACATATGAAATCGAGGTGACTGCCACAAGCAAACAAGGCGAAACCCATGCCGACACCTACAGCATCCGCGCTGGCTACAACGAAATCGCCATCAGCACGGACTTGCCATCAGAAGTTGAGAAATCTGAAATCGGCAAATACCAAATCAGCGTGAGCAACCTCAGCTGGCAGCCTGCCAAGAGCCGCATTTTGAGGAAGATTTACCGCTATGAGGATGCCGCTAAGATTAACTATTTCGAGGCCATGTCTGAAATAAAGGAAGCATATTTAAAGCTTGATAGGCAGTTGCTTAGCGATACAGAATTGGCTAGGTTGTTCCCCGAATACAGCTTCTACGACAAGCAAAACAAGACTTTGGTCGATGAGGCCAACATCACCGTTGATGACAAAGCCAAATTCTACGACGGTAAAGCCTTACAACCCGGAAAATACGTCGTCGAACTGACCAGCCTCGACGACCCATTGGCGAAGGTATCGGAACAGTTCACCGTGTTTGAGAAAGATGCCAAGAAACTGCCTTTCACCACGATGGAATGGAAACACCTTGACAAATCAACCGCCCATCCTGGCGATGAAATCCATTTCAGCATCGGTAGCTCTGCCAAAGACGTAGATATTTGGGTGCAGTTGCTCCATGGCGATGAAATCCGTTTAGACAAGAAAATCAATGTCAGCAACGGTGTGCAGTCTTTATCTTATAAGGTGACCGAAAATGACCGTGGTGGTCTCTGTTGGCGTTATGCCTTCGTAAAAGGGAACTGTTTCAATGCTGACTTTGAATATGTTTCCGTACCCTTCGACAACTACGATTTGGATGTGAAGCTCGCTACCGCGCGCGACAAGCTCAGTCCCGGTGCGGAAGAGACCTGGGAAGTGACCGTCAGCGACTACAAGAAAAAGCCCTTGGAAGCTGCCTTGTTGGCCGGAATGTATGATGCCTCGTTGGACGAGTTTGAGCGTAATCACTGGTGGTTCAATATGTCGCCTTCGGGAGTTCACAATTCTAGTTTCGGCACCGATGGCCATGGCTTCACCTCGTCCGCCACGGGTTTGGAATACTTCTATTTCGCCGAGCTGTTCAACTTCAGTCTGCCTTCCGACGCGCCGTTCTTTGATTTTGGTTATGGCTTAGGGATGCGCCGCACTAAAGGCGGCAAGTTCCTTAGCGGCAGAGTGATGTATGACAATATGGAAGTGGTGGAAGAATTTGCTGCACCTATGGCAGACGGAGAAGCCAATGTTTCAATGATGAGGGAGATGGCTGTTGCTGATGAAGAGATGGTTGAAATAACGAAACAGGAATCCCCCTATCCTTATGAAACGGGAGGACAAGGTGAAAAACCTGAAGAACTCGCCGAACCCACCCTCCGCGAGAACTTTAACGAGACGGCCTTCTTCTTCCCGCAGCTGCACACCAACCAAGATGGCAGCGCGACCTTCAGCTTCACCATGCCCGATGCCCTCACGCGCTGGCGCCTGATGCTGATGGCCTACACCAAGGATCGCAAGACGGGCAGCAAGGAATACACTTTCACTTCTTCCAAGCCGGTGATGATCATGGCCGACATGCCGCGTTACATGTATGATAACGACGAGTTGTGGTTCGTGGCCAACGTCATCAACACGGGCGACGAGCCTGTCACTCCGAAAGCAAAACTCGAAATCTTCGATGCTTCCACGATGCAACCAGTCAATATCTTGGCTTCCAATGCCTCGATACCAATGGAGACAATCCAACCGGGTCGCAGCAAGGAAGTGCGCTGGAAGGTAAAGGCTCAGTATGACTTGGAACTCTTGGCCTTCCGCTTCACGGCCTATGCGGGTCAGTTCAGCGATGCCGAGCAGCATCTCTTGCCCGTGCTCAGTAGCGAAATCTTCATGACGCAAACCTTGCCCATCACCGTAAAGGCCGAAACCGAGCAGACCTTTGACTTTGAGGCCATTGCCAACCCCGACAGCCATGAGCGCGACTACAGCCTGACACTCAACTTCAGTACCAACCCTGTGTGGTATGCCGTGCAGGCCCTGCCGTATCTGGCCAACATCAGCACCGACCGCGCTGAAACCGCCTTCTACGTGTTTTACGCCAACACGCTCTCATCCTACATCGCCGACAACATCCCGAACCTCTTGAATTACATCAAGAAGTGGCAGATTGAGACCCCTGATGCCTTGCTTTCGCAACTTGAGAAAGACCAAGACTTGAAGGCCATTATGTTGCAAGAAACGCCGTGGGTGTTGGAAGCCAAGAGCGAGACCGAGCAACGCAGCCGCATTGCGACCTTGTTTGAGGTGAACACGCTCCGTGGTCAGCAAACCCGCGCCTTGCAACTCATCCAGCAAAAGCAGAAATACAACGGTGGCTGGCCGTGGATGGACGGCATGCCTGAGAGCCCGTATATCAGCACTTACATCCTGAGTGGCTTCGGCAAGCTACAGAAGATGGGTGCCTGGAGCTCACTGAGCAAGGCTGACCAAAACACGGCGCAGAGCATCTGCGACAAGGCCGTGCGTTTCCTTGAATACGATGTGGCAGAGACCTATCGCTATATGAAAGCCCATAGCAAAGGCAAGGATTGGCCCATTGGCTCCAGCACTTTGAACGAGCTTTACGCTTTGAGTTTCTTCAAGGAGCAGAACGCTGACAAGGACTTCGCCAAGGCCAAGGACTATTACCTCAAGAGCCTCGACAAAGAATGGACTTCGTTCAACTTCAACCAACGCTCAAAGGGTGCTTTGGTGCTCTACCGTAACGGTAACGAAAAGACTGCCAAGCTGATGATTCAGAGCTTCAAGGAGTGCGCCCAGAAGAACGAGCAAATCGGTATGTACTGGCCGAAGAAATACTTCAGCTTTGAGTCGCACATCGCCACGCATGCCAACATCATGGCGGCCTTTGCCGAAATCGACCAGAACCAAGAGATGCTTGACGAGTTGCGTGTGTGGCTGCTCACTCAGAAGCAGACCAACAAATGGGAGAACTCGGCTTCCACCGCCGACGCCATCTACGCCTTGCTGATGCGTGGCAGCGACTGGTTTGCCGAAGGCAAGGAAGTCACCCTGCGTTTTGGTAATACCCCCGTCAGCACCGAGGGTGGTGTGGCCGGCACGGGCTTCATCCAGCGCCGTTGGAACGCCAACGAGGTGACCCAAGACATGCGCCAGCTCACCGTGAACAACCCGACCCCGCACTTGGTATGGGGTGGCCTGTTCCGTCAGTATTTCGTGCCGATTGACGAGGTCAAGAGCGACGAATCAGGCTTCACCATCAAGCGCGAGTTGTTTGTGGAAACAGTGACGGATAAGGGCAAAAAGTTGGTTCCTGTGGGGACGGCGTTTCGACAGGCTCAACGACCTGCAGGGGCTAAGGTCCCTGAGCCAGTCGAAGGGCCGACCCTAAAAGTAGGCGACAAGTTGACGGTGAAAATCACATTCACCAGCCAGCAGGACATGAGCTTCGTTTTCGTGAAAGACCTCCGTGCGGCAGGTTTCGAGCCGATTGAACAGATTTCTCATTACGAGTACAACGACCGCATGAGCTATTACCAGTCGAATACCGACACCGACATGGAGTTCTTCATCGAGTTCCTGCCCAAGGGCACGCACCAGCTGGAGTACAGCATGTTCGTCACCAAGGAAGGCTACCTCAACAACGGCTACGCCTTGATCCAGTGCCAGTATGCCCCCGAGTTCAGTGCTTATTCGGATGGCATGCGTGTGAAGGTAGGCGAGTAAAGCCAGCCTCCCATATCAAAGCCCCGCTGCTCATGTCATTCCTGCAGAGGTAGGTGCGTAGGCGTGGAATCTATGGGCAGCGGGATGTAGGATAAGAATCTATGGGAGGCGGTACAAGTGGTTAGAACCATTAAAAGACGGCCTCAACAGCTATAGATCCCATGCCTTTGCCCGCGAGCCCACGTAGGGATGACATACCTGTTGAGGCCTGCTTAATCCATGGTAAAATCTAGCCTTCCTTGTCATTCCAGCCAGCCTCCCATGTCATTCCAGCAGAGGAATGTGCGAGAGAGGGAATCTATGGGAGGCGGTTTAAAGAAGTAATAATTGAAAGATTCAACCGATGAAAACCTATTGGGTCTATATGATGCAAAGTGCAAATGGCAGAGCCTTATACACAGGTGTCACGAATAATCTTGACAGACGTGTTAGAGAGCACAAGGAAGGAAGTGATTCTGTTTTTACTGCAAAATACAAGTGCCATAAGTTGGCGTACTACGAAGACTTTGGTTTGATAGATCAGGCGATAGTTAGGGAAAAAGAAATAAAAAAGCTATCAAGAGCAGAAAAAGAAAGATTAATAGATAGGTTAAATCCTGAAAGAAAGGATTTGTTCGAGTATAACTTCTGATGACGGCCCTTGAAGCCATAGATTTCCGCCACCGCACCGTCCATTGCAGGAATGACATGACTTCAAGTGCCTGCTTTAACCATAACTAAAAGCAAACCTTCCATGTCAAAGTCCCGCTGCGCATGTCATTCCTACGTTGGCAAGTGGGTAGGAGGGAATCTATGTGCAGCGGGACATCAGGAATAATCTATGGGAGGCGGGTCAAGAAGCAGAAACCTTATTGGACGGCCTTTAAAGCCATAGATTGACTACGTCGAATCTTCGATTTCCTTGCCACCGCACGACCTACCTGGGAATGACATGTCTTCAAACTTGGTAATAGCCAGCCTCCTATGTCATTCCTAGCAGAGGCTTGTGCGATTGGAATCTATAGGAGGCGGTGCATTGAAAAAAACTCTATTATGGACGGCCTTGTAAACCATAGATTCCATACCCGCGTGCCCCCGCGAGGAATGACATGCTTTACAAGGCCTGCTTTTACTGAACAATAAGCTTTAATGCCTGGCAGATCCCACCTTCATGCTTGATGCGAAGCAAATAAAACCCTTTGGTAATGTCTTGCAGATCCAGCTCATACTGCTGTGAACCCTCGCCCATAACAGCCGCTTTGCGTTGCAGCAACTGCCCCTGTAGCGAATACAGCTCAAACTGAACTTGGCCTTGTGCAGGGTTGAAGAAATGCACCTGAGCCAAATCCTTTGCGGGGTTAGGCGCCACAGTGGCATAAAGGCTTTGCGCTTCGTTATCCTCCACTCCGAGGTGGGCATCCACCGCGATCTTCATCGTCACAGGCAGGTGGTCGGAGCCATCAAAGAGGGCATCGGCGACCTCAGTGGGTACAGCTGTGTTGTTGCCTTGATTCACACTCATGTTGAAATGACGGCCGTCGTTGCCCACGGCATGATAAGAGCCTTGCACGTAGCGCAAATGATTGTAGCTGAAGGCTATTTCATCGGCCATGAGGATGAAGTCGAAACGGTCGTCCAAACCTCCGCTGGAGAAGCATTCGTCTGAATAGGAACGAGTGGACTGGGTATGGAAAGCCGTAAATTGGTTGTTGTTGGTCCATTCGCCCACACCACCAACAATAGCCAAAGGATCCATGAAACAGATGCTTGGATTGCTGTAAGTCTGTGTAAGCAGGCGATAGCCACTTTCACTGGCGCCATACATATTGAAATCACCCATAATCAGCACATTGTCAGTGGGATAGTGCTGGTTGACATAATCCATGGCAATCTGCATCAAGGCGCGACGTTGTCCTTCGTAGCCCATTCCTGCTTTGGGATGGGCCACGATGCAAACGAGTTTGGTGGTGTCGCCAGCAGCCAAGCTGGGGGTCTTCAAATATAACTCGTAAACATCGGTGTCTCTAGGATTGGTACGCAAAGCCACATGCTTTTTCAAGCCTATCTTGCGCGAGTCATAGAAGATATGGTTGATGATGTTGCTGTTTGCATAATTAATAATGTTGTCCGACTGCCAATAATTGGCACCGTTGATATTGAGGTTATGGCGCAAAAAATCAGTTTGAAGGGCTTGTGTGGCACCAAACTCACACACGGTGAAAATGTCGGGCTTCACATAATTCACGATAGTGCGGATGCATTCATCCTTGCGTTGCGTGTTGTTGTTGGTTTCAAAGCAGTCGGCAAAACCGCTTTGGTAGTTGCCATAATACAAGAGGTTGTATTGCATCACGGTGAGGGTGTCTTGGGCTTTGGCAGGGATGACAGCCCACGTAATGGCTAAAGTTATGATAATGAGCAAGTATTTTTTCATTTTTTGGCAGGAAATTTGCAGCAAAAATAGAAAAAATGGCGCGATATTTGAATTATTCCTATTTTTGCACGGATTTTTAATGAAGAAAAAGATAAATATAGTTTTTCTGACCACGACAATCTTGGTTTTGCTGGCTGCAACATCTTGCCATAAGGAGGAGAAGTATGCTGAGTCGCCGCTCATAGGTCATTGGGGCTGTGAGCAATACATCAGTTGCCGTACCGACAGCACTGGCTTTGAGAAATGGGAAACTTTTGAATATGAGATTGGAGAAGGACATGGATATGAGGTCTATTTTAATGCCGATGGTTCTGGCAAGTTGTTGCTGAATGACAGCCCTGCATTGATCAAGAAATTCAATTGTGATTATGACTATGATACAATAAATCATATACTTACAATCTATAACACCTCTTGGATCATTTCAGCATTCTCCGATGCTACGAGTGCTGATATGCTTATTGAAGAGGTGACGGACAACACTATTAGGGCATCGTGGACGAACTATTTTTCGGAACCCACGCCTTTTTTTGAACGATTTTTTTTGAAACGAATTGACTAACTTTAAATTATAAAAAAATGAAAAAAGTAACCTTATTAACTATGATGGCTATGGTGGCCATGCTGTTTGCCTCATGCTCAAAGACAGATTACAAGACTTTCATTGGTACTTGGGGTGTGGAAAAAATTGAGTATTACAACATCGACTATGCTGGCAACCCGATTGCTGCTTCATTGGAGACTTTCACTTTTGACCCGAATGATGCTGACAATGGTATCCAATTGACTTTCAGAGCAGATAAGACTGGTGAAATGCGCGACAGCGCCATCGATTCGCTTCTTGTTGATTCGGTTTATATCCATTGCCCCGACACGGTTGTGGTGACCAAATTCACTTATTCCTACGATAAGAGCGACAAGAGTTTGTACATGAACATGGACAATAGTGCCCGTCCGTTCAGATTGCAAATTGAAAACTTGACCAGTGATTCGTTTACCTACGAGAATGAATATGGTGTTGATTACATGGAGAAAGCTTATCTGAAGCGCATCAGCAAGACTTCGAAGTCATCGAGCAGAAATGTGCCTTCACATCCACATAAGCATCCCGGCTCATTGTTCGGCAGCAGATAAAGGAGCCTGGCATTAGAAAAAAACGCCGTGCATAGATTCCAATCGCACAACCGCTGCGTGGAATGACATGCACGGCGTTGTTTTTATTCCACCATTAGCATTAGGCCTTTCAGGTATGCCCCTTCGGGATGGAAGATATTGATGGGATGGTCAGCAGGCTGCGAGAGTTGATCGATGATGCGAACATTGCGCTTGGCCTCGATGGCAGCAGCGGTGACGATGCCTTGGAATGTGGCCTTGTCGACAGCTTGGGAGCAGCTGAAGGTGAACAGCAGTCCACCTTTGGCAATGCGTTTGATGGCTTCAGCATTGATGTATTTATAACCACCCAATCCACGATGCCTATCCTGATGTCGCTTGGCAAACGCAGGCGGGTCAAGGATGATGAGGTCGAAAGCACCTTCGCGCATCTGTGTCACATATTCCTTCATGTCGGCCACATAGCAAGGGTTGTCCTCTTTTGAGTAACCGTTCAGTTCAAGGTTGGCTTCAGCGGCAGCGATAGCTTTTTTGGATGCATCGACAGTGACGGCCCTGCGGGCACCGCCTTTCAGTGCCGTGACGGAGAAACCTCCTGTATAGCCAAAAGCGTTGAGCACAGTCTTGCCTTCTGCAAAGTGCCGCACCAGTTCCCGGTTTTCGCGTTGGTCAAGGAAAAACCCTGTCTTTTGGCCTTCCTCCCAGTTGGGAAGGAAACGGCTGTCGTTTTCCAGAATCACTTCATCCAGTCTATTGCCAAAGAGATAACCGTCCTCGATCACAGCATCTTCCTTGCCCATGCGTTGCATGGCTTCGGCACTTTTGTTGTAGATGGCTTGCAGGCCAAGGTCGGGCATCAACTTTAGGGCACGGACAATCTCCTTCAGGTGGAGTGCCATGCCTTCCGTTTGGGCTTGCACCACGGCAGTGTGGCCATAAACGTCAACAATAAGCCCTGCCAGGCCGTCGCCTTCGGAGTGGACGAGGCGGAAGCAGTTGGTGTGGGGATTGTGGGTGAGTCCTACAGCCTTGCGCACTTCGTAGGCTTGGTTAAGGCGTTCGAGGAAAAACCATTCGTCGATTCTGCGGTTCTCGAAGCTGAGGATCTTCACGGCAATGCTATCCGATTCGCAGAAGCCTGTGCCGAGGATGTTGCCATCATAGTCGGTGACGGTGACGGTATCGCCGGCTTGTAGGCCTTTGGCTGCATCATGGATGGCACCTGAAAACACCCATGGATGGAAACGGCGCAAAGCATCGTCCTTGCCTGGGTTGAGTCGGATGATGGGATAAAGTGGATTTTGAGGCATAGATTGTCCGTTATTTTGGCGCAAAGATAGGGAAAATAATTTCTGTCCTAAATGGTACTTTGAATCTCTTTTTTCCATATTTTTGCAAAATAATTTATTTAGCATCAATAGGCGATAATTTAATCTATTGTTTTTCAGTTCCTTGATTGGTTTTAATGGGACTTAGGAGGCGAAGCTATATAATGCAGAAGCCTATTTTTTTCAACGCTATTGATACCAAATGATGAACTTGAAATAAAAAAACTTAAATTTTACCTATGAAAGGCATTGTGTTGGCTGGAGGTTCTGGCACCAGATTGTATCCTATTACCAAGGGGGTCAGTAAACAATTGTTACCGATTTACGACAAGCCGATGGTGTATTATCCCATCTCGGCTTTGATGCTTGCAGGCATAAGGGACATTCTTATTATCTCGACGCCGTATGATTTGCCAGGCTTCAAGCGTTTGCTAGGTGATGGTTCTGACTACGGTGTGCATTTCGAGTATGCCGAACAGCCGAGCCCCGACGGACTGGCACAGGCTTTTATCATTGGTGAAAAGTTCATTGGCGATGATTGCGCTTGTTTGGTGTTGGGTGATAACATCTTCTATGGCAGTGGTTTCACAAACCTTCTTAGGAATGCTGTCAAAGATGCTGAGGAAAACAAAAAAGCCACCGTTTTTGGTTATTGGGTGGCTGACCCTGAGAGATATGGTGTGGCTGAGTTTGACAAGCAAGGCAACTGCCTGAGCATTGAGGAAAAACCAGCAGCGCCAAAGAGCAATTATGCCGTGGTGGGGCTGTATTTCTATCCTAATAAGGTAGTGGATGTCGCTAAACACATCAAACCATCGGCAAGGGGTGAGCTTGAGATTACCACAGTGAACCAGATGTTCCTACAAGATGGCGAACTGAAAGTTCAGGTATTTGGACGCGGTTTTGCATGGTTGGATACAGGTACTCATGACAGTCTTGCCGAAGCCTCCACTTTCGTAGAAGTGATTGAGAAACGGCAAGGGTTGAAGATAGCTTGTTTGGAAGGCATTGCCTATCGCAACGGATGGATTACCGAAGAGAAGATGCGCGAATTGGCCAAGCCGATGCTGAAGAACCAATATGGGCAATATCTATTGAAAGTTATCGACGAATACAAGTCGGAGATCAATTCTGATACGCTGACGCATCCAAAGGGAAATTAAAAGAGTTGAGGAAACACGTTTTGTTTTGAACACGGATTTGCACGGATTTGACGGATTTTTTTGCGACACATCGCAAAACAACTTCGTGAGAATCCAAAACAAATCCAAGAACAGTTTGTGCAAATCCGAAAAATCCGTGTTCAATTATTTTTTCTAGTATGTCCTTAGTCTATCCCAACGAGAGTTACGCTGTCAGAGGTGCTGCAATGAGGGTTTACAATGTCCTTGGAAGCGGTTTTCTCGAAGCGGTCTATCAAGAGGCATTGGAGATAGAACTTGAAAAACGTCATATCCCTTACGAAAAGGAAAAGGAATTGGAAATATACTATGATGACATAAAACTGGGTAAAAAATATGTTGCAGATTTTGTGTGTTACGACAAAATCATTTTGGAATTGAAAGCTGTTAAAGAATTGGATGATTCCCATAGAAGTCAATTATACAACTACTTAAAAGCTACTGGGTTCAAATTGGGTTTTCTGATTAACTTTGGAAAATATGATGAATTACAAATAGAGAGAAGAGTATTGTAATTATCCGAGTAAATCCGTGTCATCCGTGTTCAAAAAGAAATAATATGTGTTTTAAAAGATCAATAATCATCACCGGTGGCGCGGGTTTCATCGGCAATCATGTGGTACGTCTGTTTGTCAACAAATATCCTGATTATAAGATTATTAACCTTGACAAACTGACCTACGCGGGCAACCTCGCCAACCTGAAAGATATTGAGGGTAAGCCTAACTACCGCTTCGTCAAGATGGACATCTGTGATTTTGAAGGTGTGTATAAGCTGATGCAAGACGAACATGTCGACGGCATCATCCATCTTGCTGCCGAAAGCCATGTGGACCGCTCCATCAAGGATCCGTTCACCTTTGCACAGACCAATGTGATGGGCACGCTTAGCCTTCTTCAAGCTGCCAAGTTGTATTGGGAAAGCTTGCCAACGCCTTATCAAGTTGAGGTCCCTGAGCCCGTCGAAGGGCCGACCAAGAATGACGGCGTTTCGACCCTTCGACAGGCTCAGGGCTCAACGACCTGCGTTCCTTGCCGTTTTTACCATATTAGCACCGATGAAGTCTATGGTGCCCTCGAACTGACCGACCCCGAAGGCATTATGCCGCCCTTCACTACCAAGGCCAGCAGCGGAAAACATCATTTGGCTTACGGTAGCAAGTTCTTCACCGAAGACTTGAAATACCAGCCACATAGCCCCTATAGTGCCGCCAAGGCTGCAAGCGACCATTTTGTCCGTGCTTTCCATGACACCTACGGTATGCCTACTGTGGTGACCAACTGCTCCAACAACTACGGCCCTTACCAGTTTCCAGAGAAGTTGATTCCGCTGTTCATCAACAATATCCGCCATCGCAAACCGTTGCCGGTGTATGGCAAGGGCGAGAATGTGCGCGACTGGCTTTATGTGGAAGATCATGCCAGAGCGATTGACCTCATATTCCATGAGGGCAAGGTCGCTGAGACTTACAACATCGGCGGCTTCAACGAATGGAAGAACATCGACCTTATCAAGGTGCTTATCAACACTGTCGACCGCTTGTTGGGTCGTCCAGAAGGCGCCGACATGGATCTCATTACCTATGTCACCGACCGTGCCGGCCACGATTTGCGCTATGCCATCGACTCGACCAAGCTCCAGAAGGAATTAGGTTGGGAGCCGTCGTTGCAGTTCGAGGAAGGCATCGAGAAGACCGTCCGTTGGTACTTGGACAACCAAGAGTGGATGGACAATGTGACGAGCGGCGATTATCAGAAGTATTACGATGACATGTATAAAGGCAGATAGTGTGTTGCATCATGGAGTAGGACTGACTGAACGATGCTGTGGATAACACAATGGTATTGTTAGTGGAAGGGTAGAATGGTTCAAAAACATCAAATTATTCAATCAAATGGGATACAAAGAAAAGTTTGAAGAAAAACTATTTGATTTTTGTCGTTGGACACACAAAGTGTCTGGCATGAAAAAAAGAATCAATGATTTTAAGAAAAAACCTTTTTCTAATGCCTTGACAAAAGAACAAGAGAAAGAAGTCTTGTCATTCTATAAGCCATACGCCAAGCCTTCGTTAGTTTTTCATCGTTATTTTACTGGGGTTTCAGGTACTTTTTATCCCAATTATATCCCTCAAGACTTGTATGTAGGTTATATTGACCCTTATTTCAATGACATCATTGCTGCCAAGTATTATGATAACAAAACCAACTATGACTCTTTATTCCATGGCATCCCTCAACCAAAGACCTTGTTGAAAAGAGTCAATGGTATTTGGACGGATGGTGACAATCTGCCTATATTTAGCGAGAATTGCCAGCAATCGGATGATGTCAAGTTGTCCGTGAACACAGGTTGTTTTGTCAAAGAAGCCCAAAAAACTGCCGGTGGAAGTGGCGTGACATACATACCCCAAGGACAGTTTTCATTCAAAAAAGTGTTGGATATTGTTAGCCAATATGATACCGACATAATTGTTCAGGAAGAGCTGATTCAACACGAAGCTATTGCACGTTTGCACAAGGATTCGTTGAATACGCTTCGCATGTATTCCGTCTTGGGAAAAGATGGCAATGCGACCATATATTCCGCAGTGGTGCGAATGGGTGCAGGCAATGCTAAGCTTGACAATTATAGTGCTGGAGGTTTGACCTGCGGCATTCAACCTAACGGCAGATTGAGGAAATATGGCTATAATAAGAAGTATGAGAAAATGGAGTGCCATCCAACTTCAAAAGTAGTTTTTGAAGATTATGTAATACCGAATTATCAAGGAGCGGTTGAACTGATCAAAAAGGCACATCCAATGATTGCTCATTTTCGGTCCATCGCGTGGGATATTGCCATTAGACAAGATGGAGTACCTGTATTGATTGAGGCAAATTTGTGCCGTGGCGGAATAGATTCGCTGCAACTGAATAACGGCCCTCTTTACGGAAATGATACAAAGAAAATACTTGACGAAGTATTTGGCAAGAAATAACGATTACTTAATACTGCAAACAATTTAAAAACTATATCCATTATGACTGATTATGATCTCTTACTAGAAAAAATCCGTGCAATTGGCATGGACTATCGTTGGGCTGGTATGTTTGTGAGAAAGCTCCGTGATGACGAAAATGCATTTCCCGTTGCTGATGAAGCAAAAAAACGTTGGGCGTTGGAACACGGTTTCTATCCGGGACGCATCGAGTTATACGGATTGACAGAAGAGAATTACAAAAACTATGTTCCGGATTTCCAATATTTTATGTTGCATCCGATGAACAATCATTTCTTGAAATGGCTTGATAAAACCACATTGAAATATGTACTGAATAGTAATGGATGTGAGGATACAATGCCGGCTTATTATCTTTATGTCGAAAATGACTTGTGCGGTGGCCGTTTTACCTATTTGATGGATTGTCCGACAGATATTCCTAAAGACAAGGATTTTCTTTGGAATTTGCTAAAGAAAAAGCGCATCCTTGCCATGAAACCTAATTCAGGAACTAGTGGTGGGCTTGGTTTCATCAAGATGGAACTGCGTGATGATGGGATTTATGAAAACAACAAACCTATCGATATGGCGCGTTTTGAGGAAATCAGGGACACAATGCGCAATTATATTGTCACGGAATATTGCCATCAGCATCATGAGTTGGAAAAGGTGTGGCCTGACAGCGAATGTACGTTGCGTGTGATTATGTGTAAGAATTATACCGAAGACAAGTATGCGCTTACTACATGGTCGTGTGCAGTGTCTTATGCCCGCTTTGGTACTTCCATCAATGGTGGAGCAAGTAATTTGTCTTCAGGAGGTGTTGGAGTTGGATTTGATTTTGAGACTGGCAAATATAAGGATTTCTGCATCCGTTATAAGCGTTTTACTCCTGATGGGAAATGGATGTTGGATAGACATCCTGACACAGGTGTTGTATGGAAAAACAATGCACTTCCCAATTGGGCGTTGGTGCGGAACAAGATCAATGCGCTTTGCCAGCATGTTTCTTCGTTGGATTATATGGGACTTGACATCATCATTACCGAAGATGGAATGAAACTCTGCGAGATTAACTCACATCCCGCCATCGATTATGAACAGGTAATGTGTGGCCCCGTATTGAAAAATGAGAAAGTACGAGCTTTCTTTGAACATAAGGGTATTACCAAGTGGGATGGGAAATTGCTTTATCAAGCCTATATGGAGAGTCAAAAATGATCTATGGTATTTTGAGAAAACGTTGATTATGTATAAGCATTTCTTTAAACGCATTTTAGATTTTCTTATTTCTTTGATTGCAATCATCTGCCTTAGTCCATTCCTTTTGGTTATGATGGTTTTGCTTCATTTTGCCAATAAGGGTGCGGGTGTGTTTTTTTTGCAGGATCGACCTGGTAAAGATGGCAAGATTTTCTATGTCATCAAATTTAAGAGCATGACTGATGAAGTGGATGAAAATGGAGAGCTTTTGCCTAATGATCAGCGGATTACAAAGATAGGCAAATTCATTCGTAAGTTTTCGATTGATGAATTGCCACAACTATTCAATGTTTTGAAAGGTGACATGTCTTTGATAGGCCCTCGTCCTTTGCTGTCTAGATACCTGTTGTTATACACTCCAGAACAAGCAAGACGTCATGAAGTACGCCCTGGCGTTACAGGGTGGGCTCAGGTTCATGGAAGGAATAACATTACATGGCATGAAAAGTTTAAATTGGATGTTTGGTATGTTGACCATTGTACTCTGTGGACGGATATCAAAGTGATTTTTATGACCATCAAGAATGTGGTGTCGGGAAAGGATGTGAGTGTGATGAGTGGTAGTTTTGATGGAACCAACTAATTTATAAGAGAAATAAGATGGATGATAGGCAGGAATTGATGCTTTATGGAAGCGAAAACACTACCTTTGGAGATAAGGTATGCGCTTTGGTTCTCGCATTGGCACCTCTTTTGCAACATTATAAGGGAATTGTTCAAAATGCAGGCTTTACGGTGTTACTTCTTATTACACCGATGCTATTTTTGCGTACTTATTATAAGTTAAAAGCAGGCGTGGTGAATAAAAAGAGTTTTTATGCCATCATCCCCTTGATTGTTTTTTATATCTATACAATACTTATTAGGGACTTTAATGTAATGCGAGTTGGGTATGTGTTTTTGCTTTCGTGGATTTTTATTTGTGTTTCAAATGGTAGCATCAACATTTCTTATTTTTTTAAGTGTGCAACAAGGATTGCTGTTTTGGCAACAATAGCCATTATTATCCAATTTATTGCTCATAACATATTGGGCAGGACTATAGATTTTCGACCATTGTCGCTATTGGTTACTCAACAAAATATTTGGGTAAAAAGTTCCGTGAATTTTGGTGTGGCTGGATATATGTTTCGCCCTTCTGGGTTTTTTCTTGAGCCTTCTCATTTCTTTTTGTACTCATTCCCAATAATTACCGTATTATTGCTTTCGGTTGAAAGAGACAAACAATGTTTTAAAACTGCTTTATTTTTATCGTTGGGTTTGTTGTTAACTACTTCTGGAATGGGAATAGCTGTTGTAGCAGGATTATGGACGCTATATTTTCTTGTTTATAAAAAAGCTGATGATTATTCATTTAATAATATCTTAAAGATCATTAGTGTTAGAAGTGTTGTAATATTTCTTTTGTTGATTATCGTATTTTTCTTTGCTTATCGGTCGATACCTTTCATTCAAAGCGCAGTGGACAGAGTTTTTTATGAGGATGAAACCAGCAATGCCATTGATGGAAGAGTACGTCTTGTAAAAGATTATGTGAGTGGCATTTCCGGTCGTGCTGTTTGGTTCGGAACACCGATTAGTGAGTTGGATGATCTTGAATTTAACATTCCAGGTTTCTTTGCTACCTATATTAAATGGGGTATCTTTGGGTTGTTGCTTTCCTATTGGTTCTATCTTCAAGGGTTATTTAAACTAAAAGGCCCATATTTTTGGTTAACACTTATTATTGTGGTTATCTCGTATTTTACAGCACATACGCATGGGACATTCTATATGCTATATTTTGTGGTTTTCCTGATGAATGGCTATTATGAGAGTAGTTTCAGTAGCAGTATTGATGAAAGCAGTTTCGATGAAAGTAGTATTGATGAAAGCACTATTATAGAGTCATGATGTCTCAAAGGTTTGTAGTTGGTATCGTTAAACCATATATTCTTTAATTGTTTGACTAATTCTGAATGAATTATGAATAGTTTCAAAAGACTGTATTATTCCATTAGATCATGCTTCTATCTAAGTCCAACAAAACGGACGGAATTTTTTCGTAAAAAACATGTTTTTGGACATTTAGGAGAAAAATGCTCTATACAGGATCGTATGATTCCGCTTTATCCGAATCTCATCTATTTGCATAATAATGTTAGAATGGCGTCGAATGTTGTATTTGTTACACATGATATTATCCATATGATGTTAAATAATAGAGGTAGTGATGATAAGGGTTATATTGAACGGGTCGGTTGTATTGAGGTAATGGATAATGTCTTTATTGGTACAGGAGTACATATCTTATATGGCGTCAGAATTGGAACAAATGTGATTATAGGTTCAGGGAGTTTGATCAACAAAGATGTGCCTGACAATTCTGTATATGCCGGTGTGCCGGCACGTTATATTTGCAGTTTTGATGAATACTTGCAAAAAGCTCGAAATGCAACTGAACAGTTTAAAAAGCAGTATGGCCCAAAACGGGGAGGAGTTGTGAGCGATGAATTGGCCGCAGCAATGTATAAGGATTTTTGTAAGAAAAGACAATCTGGTAATAAATGAGTTTTATGAAATCATTAGTCATAGCAGGCGGAGTGCCTCAAATTGAACTTATCAAGCAACTGAAAGCACGTGGCATAGAGACCTTGTTGGCCGACGGCAGTCCCAATGCCGTGGCTAGACCCTATTGCGACAAGTTCTATCACGTGGACGTCTTCGATATAGAAGCCATTAAAGATATTGCTGTCACAGAAAAAGTAGATTTCCTCATCACCGTTTGTGCCGACCAGGTGCTGCTGGTGGTGGCCAAGGTGTCGGAACTGTTGGGACTACCTTGTTATATCGGTTACGAGACTTGTAAGGATGTGTCAGACAAAATTCGAATGAAACGCATTTTCAAGGCCAACGGCATCCCGACCACGGACTATGTGGAGACGGATAAGCTTGATATGGAGGTGATAGGTAAACTGAAATTCCCGTTGGTGGTGAAGCCCGTGGATGCCTATAGCTCCAAGGGAGTGAGAAAAGCGGAAAACCTAGAGGAATTGAAGCAGTATTATGAAGAAGCCCATACCATAAGCCGCAGTGGAGGCGTAATCGTGGAGGAATTCTTTGCGGGTGAGGAAATCAGCGTGGATGCTTTTGTGGTGAATGGCAAGGCACGTGTGCTGAATGTCACCAACAGTGAAAAAGTGAAAAATAAAGACAGGTTTGTCATTTTCCGTGGCCGCTATCCCGTGAAAGCCTCAGAAGCCGTGTTGAAACAGATTGATGAGATAGCCCAAAAGATTGCTGACGGTTTTGGCTTGGTGAACGCTCCCTTGTTGATTCAGTTGCTGCATCATGGCGACGAGGTGTCGGTGTTGGAGTTCTGTGCCCGTACGGGTGGCAATATGAAATACTTGCTCATCAAGTATTCCACGGGTGTGGATGTGATAGGTGCAACTATTGACATCACTCTTGGACAAACTCCCGACTTGAGCAAGAAGTGCCAGAACTACAACGTTGTTGTGAATGACTTCATTTATTGTCACCCCGGCGTTTTTGACCATTTTGAGGGATTTGAGGAATTAGAAAAACAGGGCCTGATTAACGAGTTCCATCCCGTCAGAATCAAAGGGACGGAAATGCGAGGTGTGACTAGCAGCAGCGACCGTGTGGCAGGCATGAACATCGTGGCGGATTCCATCGAGCAATACAACGAGAAGCTACAGCAAATCAACGAAACTGTTAAAGTAATTGACATCGAAGGAAAGGATATCATGCGGCATGACTTGCTGCCCAAGATGATTTGAATCATATAGAAATGCATTTTGCAAACAAATAGAATCAATTTTTAAACAACACATATCATGAAAATAGGTATCATCAAAGAAACCAAAACCCCGGTGGACAACCGCGTGGCTCTCGCCCCTAAGCAGGTGGCAGAATTGAATAGACAATTTCCCCAACATGAAATCGTAGTACAAGCCAGCGACATCCGTGCCTTTTCGGATGACGAATATCGTGCCGAAGGCGTGAAGGTAGTTGATGGTTTGCAAGACTGCGACATCCTTTTCGGTATCAAAGAGGCCAAGATCGAAAGCCTGATTCCGAACAAGCATTACTTCTTCTTTGGCCATATCGCCAAGATGCAGGAATACAACCGTCCACTGTTGCAAGCTTTCATGCAGAAGCATATCACTTTCTGCGACTATGAATACCTTGTCGACGATAAGGGTATTCGCGTTTGTGCCTTCGGCTGGTGGGCCGGTGTGGTGGGTGCTTATTACACCCTGCGTGGCTATGGCCTGAAGCACAAACTCTATGAGTTGCCCAAACCCGATCGCCGTTTCACCCTCGACCAGTTGCTGAGCGCTTTGAAGAGCGTTGAGCTCCCCAAGGTGAAATTGATGGTGACAGGTGCAGGTCGCGTGTCGCAAGGTGCACAATATGTGTTGGATAACATCGGTGCACAAAAGCTGACGGAAGAGGAATATCTCGCCAAAGACAAAGTGGATCAATTGTCCTATTGCTTTGCTGATGTGGACCGTTTGGTGAAGCGCAAGGATGGTGGCACCTTCTCATGGAACGACTTCACTCACAATGCCAAGGAATATGAAAGCGACTTCATGCGCTGGGCCAAGAAAACCGATGTGTTGGTGTGTGCCCACTTCTGGGGACCAGAGGCACCGGTGTATTTGAGCGAAGACGATTTACGCAACAAAGACCTGCGCATCCGTATGATTGGCGACGTGACTTGCGACATCAAGGGTAGCATTAAGTCAACAGTCCGTCCTGCCACGCATGATGATCCTTACTATGACTACAATCCTATGACCGAGCAAGACGAATCTGCTTTCTCGTCAGCCAACAACATCTCCGTGATGGCGGTGGACACCTGCCCGAATGCCTTGGCTATGGACACCAGTGCCTATTTCGGAGAGATGCTGACCAAACATGTGTTTGAGCCTTTGCTGAGGGGCGAACATTCCGATGTGATTGATCGTTCGATGATTCTTAAAGACGGCCAATTGACACCGAAGTTTGCCTATTTGAAGGATTTCGCCGAAGGTAGGTAAAATACAAGTTTGACATTGTATTTGCAAAAGAGTTTGTGTATTTGCGCTTTGAAAAATAATCACTGCGAAAATAACCGCCGCGAAAATTCATAATATGAGATTCACAACAAACAAAAAGAGCTGACAGGGCTTGTGGGGATAGAAAGTATTTGTTATTTTTGCAGCATAATAAAAACACAATTGGGTATATGTGTACATATAGTCTTACTTTGGACGACAATTTGATAAAACAAGTACGGTCGGAGTTTCCCAATGACGAGGCACTTCAACAATGGCTTGAAGGCCAAATAGAGGATATGTTGATTAGGTATGGGGCGAAAAAATGGTCCAAACATGTTGAAGACAAAGAATCGATCCAAACCGACGAAAACGGCCGCATCATTTTGACTGAGAATATGAAGACAGCTGTACAAAAGGCCGAGCAGAGTTTGGTAGATGGTACTTGTCTCACTGAAGAAATGTTTCAAGCCCGCTTTGCGAAATGGCTTTAGAGATTCTTTACACTCCGCAGTTCACTGATAATCTGGAAGCAATTCTAAGCTACTTTGACATACGCGATGGTAGTAATACATATAGCCGAGAATTGTTTCAAACAGTCCATGAACGGATCCGTTTGTTAACCACGATGCCTGAAATTGGAAGGCTTACCGATTTTCCCGGCGTTAGGATACTCTTTGTGGAAAGCTATGGCATCGAATACCAAATTCGCGATACTGTTATCCTTATCATTGACATCTTTTCTTGCAAAACCAACCCTACAAAACGCCGCTTTAGGAAAAAATAGAAATGAGTACATATAAAATAATGAAGGTTCCGAAACCGAAGTATAAAGTAGGCTTGATGATGGAGGAAATAGTATCTCAAAACGCCGATACTATGGATGTTGAAGAGTTGCGTTTGATGTTGCATGAGATGGTTAGAAAAGTATACGCTTTGCCATGAAATATTGTGTCAAAATAACCATTGTTGACACCTATCATGCCCAAAACATGCATGAAAACGAGAAATAGTAGAGACGAGCAAATTCAGTTTACATAATAGACACGAGAGCTTTATTTAGCTTTAACCTTTAAGCCGTGAGCTTATAGCATCGTTGCCACCAAGCTTATTGCTTACGGCTTACAGCTTATAGCTAATATACAAACACCCTAACTAAACAATGGCAAAAACCCTAAAACAAAAAGCCACCTCAGGCATGATGTGGACTGCTTTGCAAAAATACTCGACAATATTCATTCGATTTATTTCGGGTATCATTTTGGCACGTCTGCTTACACCTTACGATTATGGTTGCATTGGTATGCTTGCAATATTTATGGCATTGGCGGAGTCCTTTATTGACGGAGGATTTGGTTCTGCTTTGATACAGAAGAAACGCCCGACTCAAGAAGACTATTCTACTATTTTTTATTGGAACTTGGGTATGGCTGTATTGATGTATGCTATTCTGTTTGTCAGCGCCCCAGCCATTTCGAGGTTTTATAATATCCCTCTTTTGTGCAATGTGCTTCGTGTGCAAGGTTTTGTGTTATTTATTTATGCTTTCAATATCGTTCAACGGAACCAGTTGAGAAAAATACTGAATTTTAAAGTACTTTCAATTGTCACTATTACGACTTCCATTATTGCTTTGGGAGTCACAATCTTCATGGCTTATAAAGGCTTTGGCGTGTGGGCCTTGGTGACACAAAACTTGATTACAGCAGCAATCCCAGCTGTTGTGTTCTGGTTTTACATCAAGTGGAGGCCGATTCGAGTTTTTTCATGGAAATCGTTCAAAGAATTGTTCGGTTTTGGTTTTTATATGTTTTTGACTAATTTATTGAATAGTTTTTCAGTAAAAATCCAGGGATTACTGATTGGAAAAATCTACACTCCGGTAACAATGGGTTATTATTCAAAAGCTCATAATACTGAGAGTTTGGCTTCTGAAAGTGTTTCATCTATTATGACCCAAGTGACTTATCCACTTTACGCTGAAGCTCAGAATAATCTCAAGCAATTGGCAAATATGATTAGAAGAATGACCATGACAATTGCTTATATTACATTTCCTTTATTATTTATATTATTACTTTTAGCAAAACCCATCTTTATATTATTATATTCCAATCGATGGTTGGCTAGTGTGCCATATTTTCAGGTGTTATGCATTGCTGGAATGGGTGTTAGTTTAACAGCGGTTAATACTCAAGCTATTGCGGCCATTGGAAAGAGTAAAATAATGTTTGTTTGGACTGTAGTTAAAAGGGGAATTGGTATAGCATCGATGGTGGTTGGGTTGCTTCTGTTTGGTATGAAAGGACTTCTTGCTGCGGTGGTTTTTAGTAATTGGTTTTCGTATTTTGTTAATATCTGTTTGGTTTCAAAGTATGTTGGATATCATTTTATGAATCAGATACGCGATTTAATACCAGTTACAGTGGTTTCCACTGTTGCTGCGGCAATAAGTTATGGAGTAGGGTATTTACTTCATTTAGGATTATATATGGATGGTTTATTGAAGTTATTTGTATATGTTGCTATTTATTTGGGTTGGTCTTTAATTTTTAAACCAGAGACATACACCTATTTTCTAAGCCTAGTACCAGAAAGATTTAAGTTCTTTAAAAGGTTAAATAATAGAAATATTGTCGAAAAATGAATTGTAATTTTCGTATTTTTTTTGCAGGGGATTTTTGTTCTAAACCTTCCACTTCAAGAATCACAGTATCAGATGAATTGCTGAATGTAATTCAATCTTGTGACTTGAAAGTGGTAAATTTTGAGGTGCCATTGAAACCTGAGGTGAAACTGCCCCCTCAAAAAAGGGAACGGTTTTTTCAAAATGACGATGCACCTGACTTTTTGCGCAATTTGGGTTTTAACCTATTCTCACTGGCCAATAATCATGCATTCGATTGGGGTGACGAGGGTTTTAAGAAGACAAAAGCTGCTCTAGGAGAGGCTGCTTTCGGCGCTGGTACCTACGAAGAGGCCAATCGGGTGAAAGTTGTAGAAATAAAGGGTGTGAAAATAGGTCTAATGGGGCTTTCATTTGCGGCTTATACTGGTGTGTTTGATGATGTGACAAATCACGAAGGATTGGGTTGCCCCTATATTTATGACTTGCGAGTGAACCACGACATCATTGAGGCAAAAAATCAAGTGGATTATCTTTTCATACTACCACATGATGGTATCGAATTCATAGATGTGCCAATACCAGAAACCATTGCTCGTTACCGTGATTTCATAGATTATGGTGCTGATGGGGTAATAGCTTCTCATCCGCATTGTCCGCAAGGATGGGAGGAATATAAAGGGAAACCGATATTTTATAGCCTTGGGAATTTTCTTTTCAATAGCAAGGAAGGTTACGACTTTCATGCTAACAAGCCACATTGGTACGAAGGATTATGTGTTGTGATGGCCATTGAAGATGATAAACTTTCTTGGGAAGTGGTGAATACAAAAAATGTAAATAATGTGGGTATTGAAATCGACCACGCAGAGGATAGAGATAGGCATAATAGTTTGATATGTCGTTACCTTTCTGACAGAGAGGAATACAATAATTATTTGAAGAAAGTATGTAATGAATTGGGCGTGAAGGAACTTTCAATTGTTGGCGGGTCTCATAGTCTGAAGAAATTCATAAAACAATTAATGAAAGATTTGTCTAGCAAAACAAAAGATTTCTCAACTATTTATTACCAACAGCTAAGATTACTTACACATGACACAAGACGGAATCTTTTGAGGTGGACAATAAAAATAGGAGGAAATTCTGTCAATAGATAAAATATTGTGTATTAAAGAAACAGTTTTTATTTATTGGCAAAAAAGAAATGTAAAAAATATACATTCAAATTGGGTTGAAAAGAGTTGCTTTGATGGGACTTCAGCATTCTAACAACTCAAAAGCGAAACAATCAAGTATAGTTTTGAAGTCTCTATTAAAAAAAGAAACACAATATGTATAAAAAATTCAGAAAATTAGGAAACAGACTCATCAAATATCTCAAAATGATGCAGATAAAGAGGCGCATCACTAAGAATTTTAAGGACTTGGAACATCATCGTAAACTTACCAAAGAACAAAAAAAGGAGGTGGATGATTTCTATGTTGACATGATTGGCCGTACGGTGCCACTCTACTGCCATGAGTATTTCTATTCAAGGACGGGTGTTTTTGCTAAAGAATACGTCCCAAATAACTTCTATCATTGCGAACTTCTTCCGAGAGCTAATGTACGTCAGCTCATGAGAGCATATGGCGATAAGAATATGTGTGATTTTCTTTTTCCTAAGGAAAACATCGCTCATACTATCCTGAAGAACATGAATGGCTATTACTACTACGAAGGAAGACCTGTCTCGGAAGAAGAAGCCGTTACTTTGTGTCAAAATATGGAGAAAGTAATTATAAAACCCTCATGTGAATCACAAGGACACAGTGTACAGTTGTTCAGTGTGAAAGATGGCATTACTGACTTAAAGGGGAAGAGTATTGGTCAATTGTTCAAGGATTATAAAAAGGACTTTTTGATACAAGATTGGGTAAGACAACATAAAGACATGGCTGCATTGAATCCAACATCTGTGAACACTATGCGAATACTATCGTATCGTTCTGGTATGGAGGTTTTGATTATCTATTCAGTTGTACGTATTGGGCGTAGTGGTTCAGTGATTGACAATCAATGTGCCGGAGGAATTAGCACTACTATTGATAAAGATGGCAAATTGGGAAAATACGCATTTGGAGGCTATACAGAAGACAATGTTGATAGAACAGACACAGGTGTTGATCTCGATGGCTATCAACTACCTTCATATGGAAAGGCCGTTGAGATGGTAAAGAGGCTGCATTTGATGCTTCCATTCTTTAATCTTGTTGGTTGGGACGTTGCTATCCAGGAAAATGGAGAGCCGGTGCTAATAGAATACAATACTAGTCCGGGCTTGAGTCAGTCAGCATTCAAGTCAGGTATGGGTGAAAATACGGAAAGAATTATCAGAGAATTGTGGCATAGGCCGAACAGTTGGTTCCCAGATTAAGAAGTGGTTTGTTTCCAATTATGATTTATAAGGATTCAAATTATCGAGAAGTCCAACTGGACTTACCGGGAATAGATTTATTATTTGTTTTTATCGGTATTTATTAGGTTATAGAGTCAAAGACAACTTTGAGGTCATTACAGAAGAGATAATCAAAGAAGAAAAGTCTCATTTTATATCATCAATATGCATAATGTAAAACTATTTTTCGCTGGAGACTTCTGCTCCAAACCATCTACATCGAAGATTACTGTATCAGATGAATTGAAGGATTTGATTCAATCCTGTGATTTGAAAGTGGTGAATTTTGAAGTGCCATTAAAGCCTGAAGTGAAGCTACCTCAACAAGGTAGGGAAAGGTTCTTTCAAAATGACGATGCTCCTGATTTTCTTCGAGGTATGGGTTTCAATCTATTCTCGTTGGCCAACAATCATGCCTTCGATTGTGGTGATGAGGGGTTCAAGAAAACGAAAGCAGCATTAGGAGATGCTGCTTTTGGTGCTGGAACATACGAAGAGGCTTATCGGGTGAAGATAGTGGAAGTAAAGGATGTGAAAATAGGTTTTTTTGCCTTGTCATTTGCGGCATATAAAGGTGTGTTTGATGATGTAACAAATCAAGAAGGGTTGGGCTGTGCCTATATCAATGACCTACGTGTGAACCATGATATCATTGAGGCTAAGAAACATGTGGATTATCTATTCATATTGCCCCATGATGGGATTGAATACATCGATGTGCCAACACCGGAAACCATTTCTCGTTACCATGATTTCATAGACTATGGCGCTGACGGAGTCATAGCCGCTCATCCACATTGTCCACAAGGTTGGGAAGAATACAAAGGGAAGCCCATTTTCTATAGTCTTGGCAATTTCTTTTTCAACAGCAAGGAAAGCTATGATTTTCGTGCTGACAAGCCCCATTGGTACGAAGGATTGTGTGTAGTATTAGTTATTGAAGACGGAAAGCTTTCTTGGGAAGTGGTGAATACGAGAAATATAGATAATATAGGCATTGAGATTGATCATGCGGATGATAGGGATAAGCATAATAAGCAGATATGTCGTTACCTTTTTGATAAAACAGAATACTATAGTTATTTTACGAAAGTTTGTAAACAATTAGGTCTTGGGAAAGAAATGCAAATCATTGACAAAACATTTCATCCAAATAGCTTATCAAGATGCACTATTTTGCTTTTAAAGCATTGGTTTTACAAAATAAGAAGAAAAAACTTTTCAAATGACAATGAGTTGGCATATTTGATCAAAAACGACCAAAGAAGAAATATTGTTCTTCGATCGGTTAATTATAAAAGGCTTTAAAATAGTAAAAAGCATTATTTTATAAAGAATCATTGTCATCTTGAACAGTTTCGCAAGAATACAACCGTGTTTTGTCAAATAGAGATGATTTAAGTAGCAATAGGAATTATAAATTGTAATTAGTAACAAATAAATCGTGAAAAATCATGAATTCTTCAATTAGACAATTGATAGAGAATCAATTTATCAGTCGAGAAGAAAAAGGCTTCTTGAAGAAGATAAGACATTCAATGAAATCGTATCCAATGAAACCACTTACAGCAGGCCAAAAAGCGGATGTGAAGGCATTTTTCAAAAAACATATTGGTCGAGAGGTTCCTACTGATTGGCACCAATATTTTTACTCACGCAATGGTTTTTGGTCGGAGAAGTATATACCAACCAGCATCTATAATACTGAGATTCTCTGGCGTTTGAACAAGTTTCATTTCCGTTATGCTTATGCAGATAAAGGAACTTATGATTCTAGGTTTTACGACATAAATCGGCCTTGTACTATCGTAAAAAATGTAAATGGTTATTTCTATGATGGTCAACACCCAATAACTGAAGTTGAGGCTGTCGAAAGATGCAGCAATCTAAAGGAAGCCATTATTAAACCTACTTTGGGTGGAACATGGGGTGTTGGCGTGAAATTGATTCAAACTACCAATGGCATTGTTACGGATATGAAATGTTCTGTAAAAGATTTGTTTGCATCTTACAAACAAAGTTATATTGTTCAAGAACGATTAGAACAACACCCCGACTTGGCCAAACTCAACCCCACTTCAATTAATACTATCCGAGTAATGTCATATCATAGAGGTGATGAAATCGTTATTCTTTATGCCGTTATTCGTATTGGTCGAAAAGGACAAATCATTGACAATGAAACTGCTGGTGGTATTAAGGCCGACATTGACCTTCAAACAGGACGTATTAAGGGAAGTGCCATGGGTAGTCCCACTGAGTCACGGTTGTCTTTAACCGATGTGGGCACGCCAACAGATGGCCACCAAATTCCTTGTTTTGACAAAGTGTTAGAAACCGTTAAAGAAATGCATCTTCGTATTCCCTATTTTAATCTAATTGGTTGGGATATGTCAGTTGATAAAGATGGGAAGCCAACATTAATAGAGTGGAACAGTGCCCCGCAACTTTCGCAAGTTGGTCATGGACCCGCTTTTGGCGACTTGACGGAAGAGATTTTAGACGTTGCAATGCGTAGAGAGAATTCTCGTTTTAATGGAAAAATATGGAGTTATATGTTGATAAATTATTAAATGTTAACAACACGAGTTTTTTGTTTTAAAAAGCTTAACCAAAAATGACCAAAGAAGAAATTTGGTTTTTCGGTTTATCAAATAAGAAAGCATTGTTTTTATAAGAATAAATTATAGTGAAAATACTCAAGCCGAAGAAGCAGCCAATGGGACTTGGGCGGTCTGTCGGTTATTATAATCTTGTCCCGTTAATTCAATACTAATACCATGGATGTTTCAAAATCTTTATTTGATCGGTTTGACGTTTTTATTAATAAAATGAAAATGAAACATGCTTACAGACAGTCCGATAAGGTCTTCAAAAACAGCATGAAAAACTTGCCAGCCGATAAAAAACTCACCAAAGCACAGAAAAAGGAAATACAAGATTTCTACAAAGGACTAATTGGGAAAGAAGTTCCGCTGTATTCTCACGAGTATTTCTATTCCCGTACGGGTATTTATTCAAAAGAGTATATCCCGAGAAGTCTTTACTATGTTGAACTGCAGCCCAAGGCATGTATGGTGCCTTATCGTGATGCCTACGCAAATAAAAACATGGCGGATACATTGCTTCCGGATGTAAAACATGCCCACACGATTCTTAAAAGAATGAATGGCTATTTCTATTATGAAAACAAGCCAGTCACCAAGGAAGAAGCAATAGAAGCATGCAGTAACCTCAAGAATGCAATCATCAAGCCTGTATTGGAAAGTAGTGGCAAAGGCGTCCAAGGGCTTGAGGTTACTAATGGTAAGACTAGTATCGAAGGCTTGTCCATTGAACAGTTGTTTGATAAATATGGCGATAACTTCCAGATACAGGAAAAGCTTAAGCAGCATGCCAAGATGAATGAATTGAATGCTACTTCGGTCAATACTTTAAGAATTCTCACGTATAGGTCTGGCATGGAGATACTGCTCATTTATTCCGTTGTTCGTATTGGAAGACAAGGAGAGGTTATCGACAACCAAAATGCAGGTGGCATGAGCACGATTATCGGCGAAGATGGCAAATTGGGTAAATATGCCTTTAGTGGTTACACGGGTGAGAGAGTGGAAAAGACCGACTCAGGAACCGTTTTGGAAGGCTTTGAGATTCCCTCATACGCCAAGGCTATTGAAACGGTGAAACGTCTGCATTTTGAGCTGCCTTTCTTTAACTTGATTGGTTGGGATATTGCCATTGATGAGGTTGGTGATCCAGTGCTTATTGAATGGAATTCAAATCCTGGATTGAGTCAATCCGCCTTTGGTCCTGGGTTTGGCAAATACACCGAAAGAATTATCCGTGAGTTGTGGCCAAGAAAGAATACAAGGTACAATCTTTAATTTGTAAACAATAAAATCAATCATCATGAAATACTACACTATGCCAGAAACCCGTGGGTTTCTTGAAAGTATAGGTATGCCTGGCGGCGACCTTTACGATTTGCCAACATCAAAAAAGCGCTTCCCCGACGGAGGCCAATACCGTTTCGAGGTTCCCGGAATCCAAGGACCTGGTCCGATGAAAGCCTTGCTTGAGGCCTTGGATGAATACGGCGTACAGATTCACCGCGTCACCCAAACCAAGGGCATCATGTTCCTTACGGATGACGAAATCAGCAAGATGGTGGAGTACGCCAAGAAATGGAACGTGCAACTCGTGTTGGCTTGCGGTCCGCGTGCCACAACCGACACCTCCGCTTCGGTGAAGACCGAGGAAGGCCAGCGTATGGGCTATCGCCTGCGCGGCGAAGAACAGATCGCCCGTGGCATCGAAGAAATCCGTCGCGGTGCCCGTCTGGGCGTGCGCGGCTTCCTTGTCTATGACGAGGGCTTGCTTTGGGCCTTGGGCGAAGCCCGCAAGAAAGGCTTCATCCCTGCCGACTGCCACTTCAAAGTGAGCGCCCACAGCGGTCATGGCAACCCGTGTTCGGCTCATGTACTGGAGACCTTGGGTGCCGACAGCATCAATCCTGTGCGCGACATTCAAGTGCAGATGCTGGCCGCTATGCGTGCCGCCATCGATGTGCCGATCGACTTGCATACCGAGAACCCGAAATCGAGCGGTGGCTTCATCCGTCACTATGAGGTGCCCGACTTCATCCGCGTGGCCGCCCCCGTCTATCTGAAGACCGGTGGCAGCGTGGCCGCCAACCACAGCTACGACACCACGGAGAAGGAAGCCAAGCAACGCGCCAAGCAAGTCATGCTGGTCAAGCGCGTCATCGACACCTATTATCCCGAAGCCATCGTATCACCCAAATAACTCTAAACTTTACACCCTCAACTAACTCTAAACTATCCACGCTACACTCTCAACTGACTCTCAACTCTAAACCCTCAACTCTAAACTAAAAATGAGACATCATAGTTACAACCCGAACTTCAACTTCATAAAATTCCCCGTTGAATTCAACAAATACACCGATCGCGACACCCTGCAATATTGTCTCGGAGCCACGCTCTACATGCCCGGCACCAAGGACATCAAGGAGAAGGTGCTGCACCATCAGTTGGATGTCACCTCGCTGGTGATGTGCTGTGAGGATGCCATCAAGGAAGAAGACCTGCCGATTGCCGAGCAGAACATCCTTGACCACATGGATTTCTTTGCCGACAAGATAGCTGCTGGTGAGCTTACCCACGATGACATTCCGTTGATTTTTGTCCGTGTCCGCAATCCCGAACAGTTTGAGCGTTTCGCCAGTCGCATGACGGTCAAACAAGCCTCGGTGTTGACTGGGTTCAATTTCCCGAAGTTCAGCAGCAAGAATGCGTTACATGCGTTGCAGACTCTGGTGAAAGTCAACAATAGGCTTGGGGTGGTGCTTTACGGCATGCCTATTCTTGAAGGGCCAGAGGTGGCTTTCCATGAGCTTCGGGGGCAGGAACTGCTGTTGTTGCGCAACATTTTGGAGCCCTACAGGAATCTGATTCTCAATATCCGTGTGGGAGGAACCGACATGTCGTCGTTGTTTGGCGTGCGCCGTGGCATCAACTCGACTGTATACGACATCATGCCAGTGCGCGACGCCTTGTCGGATGTGTTGAACTTCTTCAACCGTTACAACGACTATTGTGTATCGGCAGCTGTATGGGAATATTTCCGTGCCTACAAGGATGATGATATCAACGACGTGATCAAGCGTAACTTCCACAATGCCCTTATCAAAGGGCAAGACATCGTCAATCCCGCCATCGATGGTTTGATGAAGGAAGTGCTCATTGACCGTGCCAACGGTTTCGTGGGCAAGACCATCATCCATCCCACTCACGCCCGGTTCGTGAATGCCATGTTCACTGTGGTAGAAGAGGAGTACAACGATGCCGTGCAGATTTTGAACACGTCAGGCGGTGTGGTCAAGAGTGCCCATGGTGACAAGATGAACGAAATTGGGCCTCACCGTCGCTGGGCGGAGAAGATAGTCGAACGAGCCGCAGTTTACGGTGTGGTCAAAAATGAGGATTCGGTCTTGAGCCTCGTTTTGGGTGAAAAGGAATAGTAGAGACGTAACGTGCTACGTCTCTACAACAACATTTTAAAGGAATTGTCATGAAGATTGTTTTAGGAACCATGAACTTCGGTCCGCAGTTGGACTTGGAGGCCAGCCGTACCATGGTGAAGGCTTACCTTGCCACAGGTGGACGAGAGTTGGATACCGCTTATGTCTATAATGACGGTGCAACAGAAAACTACCTTGGTGAGATTTTGCCAGAGTTGGATCCGCAAAGCTATGAGATAGCGACGAAAGTGCATCCTCGCATCACGGGGAAACTGGACAGAGCCACCATTCTGATGGAATTTCCCGAATCATTGCGTCGCATGAAACGCGATAGCGTCGATTTGCTCTATTTCCATTTCCCCGACGGAAAGACTCCTATAGAGGAGGCCTTGGAGACCGTGGCGGAACTGCATGAGCAGGGCAAGGTCAAGGAACTTGGCCTTAGCAATTATCCCGCTTGGCAAGTGGTTGACATTGCGTACAAATGCGACAAAATCGGTTGTCCGCGTCCTACCGTGTATCAAGGCATGTACAATGCGCTTTGCCGCAATGTGGATCCTGAACTTTTTCCGGCAATCCGTTCGTTGGGGATGCGTTTTTATGCATTCAATCCCTTAGCGGGAGGCTTACTCACAGGCAAGCACCATCATTTTGAGGACAGTCCTGAACCTGGTCGGTTTGCCAGACTGAAAAGCTATCGTGACCGCTATTGGAAAAACTCCTATTTCGATGCCATTGAGGAAATCCGTTTGGCCTGCGAAAAGGAAGGCATAGTGATGGTTGAGGCTGCATATCGATGGATGGTGAACCACTCTTGCATGAAATCGGAGTTGGATGACGGCATCTTGTTAGGTGCATCACGTCAGGAGCAGATGGAACAGAATCTGGCTGCGGCCAAGAAAGGTTCGTTGCCTGAAAGCATTATTGCCGCCATGGACGAGGCTTGGGAGATAGCCAAGCCTGATAGTCCGGCTTACTTCAAATTCTTTTGAAGACCATGAATGTCTCGCAATCGTTTTTTTACGAAATCGACAAGATAGCCCATCAGGAGATTCCTTCTGCTGTGATGGCAAGAGCTCGTCGCTCTTTGCTTGACTATTTAGCGGTGACTTGTGCGGGTACTGCTTTTCAAAAAGACAAGCTGAATAACTATTTTAGTTTTGTTTGTCCGGAAGCAGGTGGCTTCAAGGCTATCGGTACAGGCAAAAAACTGGCTTTGAAAGAGGTTGTGTTTCTTAACGGCCTTAACGCTCATGCTTTGGACTTTGACGATGGAACCAATTCGGGTATCATTCATTTAGGATCTCCCATTTTTTCGCTTCTGTTGCCGCTTTCCCAACGCTACAACACGGGAATAGAAGAAATGCTGAAAGCGGCTATCGTTGGCTATGAGGCTTCCTATACCTTGGCAGTTTCCATTCAGCCACAACACAAGGCCATGGGTTTTCATGCCACGGGAACATGCGGTACGATAGGGGCAACTTTGGCCGCGGCCTACATGCTTGGTTTTGCTGAAGAAGAACGCTATCAGGCTTTTGCCACGGCATGTGTGTCGGCATCAGGAATGCTGAAGGTGCTTGACGACGGATCGGAACTGAAGCCATACAATGTGGCTAAAACGGCGCTTTTGTCGTTGACCAGTCTTCAGTTAGCCAAGGCTGGTTTCAAAGGCCATGTCGATCCCATGGGTGGCTACCGCGGTTTCCTGAAGATGATGACGGGTGACGAGCGTACACCCATAAAGTCGACCTTGCTGAATGGCACATACGCCATCATGAAAAGCTATACCAAGCCTTACGCATCCTGCCGTTATACCCATCCTCCCGTGGAAGCTGCAATTCATTTGCGTAACCAATTTGGCTTGAAGCCTGAGGCAATAGAGAAAATCAAGGTGGAGACTTATAGTCTTGCCGTTTCTGGTCATGACCATACGGATATTGCAAGCCCTTATTCGGCCAAGATGAGTACTCCCTATAGCACGGCTGTTGCTTTAATCTATGGAAAAGCGGGTTTGAAAGAGTTCGAGCATGCATGTTTGACGGATGCAACAGTCAAGGCATTGACAAAAAAAGTTGAAGTAGTGTCAGATGAAGAAATGAGTCGCATTTTTCCAGAGAAGCAAAGTGCGATGCTTACGGTGATGACCCATGACAACACTTATTCTGAACGTGTTGATTTTCCCAAAGGTGAACCGGAGAATCCGATGAGTGAAGAAGAGTTTCGTGGACGATACGAAGACTTGATGACATACGGGCAAGTTGACAGAACTGTGTTTGAGGCAATTTATAAAATGGTTAGTAAACCGAACGCCAAGGTTTCGGAATTAATTAAAGACTTGTAAAAGAATGGTAAACCAAAAAGAATTATTTGACGCTTTGAGCGAAATGGGTGTTGATTTCTTCACAGGCGTGCCCGATTCGCTGTTGAACGACTTTTGTCTTTATATGACCAATAACCTGACGGCCAAACAACACGTAATGGCTGCCAACGAAGGTAATGCCATAGGTATTGCTGCCGGTCATTATATGGCTACGGGTAAGTTGCCTTTGGTCTATATGCAGAATTCGGGTATTGGCAATGCCACCAATCCCTTGCTTTCGCTCACACACGATTGCGTGTATGGCATCCCGATGCTATTGGTCATTGGCTGGCGTGGCGACCCGTCCATCAACGACCATGCCCAACATAAGAAACAAGGAGAACTGACGCCCGTTTTGATGAAGGATATGGACATCCCGTATGAAATCCTCGACGATGAGAATACAGTGATTGAGAAGTTTCGTTGGGCTGCCAATAAAGCAAGAGAAATCTCTTCGCCCGTGGCCTTAATTGCCAAAAAAGCTATTCTCACTCAGAAAGAGAAAAAGCAACAATATCCTGAGAGCCCATTGATGAACCGTGAAGAAGCTGTTTCTGCCGTTATAGATGTTTTCGGTGAGGATGCAATCTATCTTGGAACCACGGGACGTGCCACGCGCGAGGTACACGAGCAATTAAAACTGCATGGGATAGGCGAGGGTCACGAATGGCAGAATGTAGGCTCGATGGGTCATGTGTCATCAGTGGGTCTTGGATTGGCCTTGGCTTGTCCAGACAAGAGAATAGTGGTCTTCGATGGTGATGCTGCAGCCGTGATGCACATGGGAGCATTGGCTACCAACTGCCGTTACAAGGCTTCGAATCTTATCCATATCGTGCTGAACAATGGTGTGAATGAATCCGTTGGAGGCCAACAGTCGGCAGGGCAGTTGATCAACTTGACAGGTGTGGCACAATCGTGTGGCTATCGCAATGTTGGTCATGCTGTTGAGACAAAGGAAGAATTGCAGCAAGTGATGAAAACCTTGCCGGGTGGCGATATGCCAACCTTTGTCGATGTCTATGTCCGCCAAGGGATACGTCCCGATATGCCCAAACTTGGCATCGACCATAAAGCTCATAAAACGGCTTTGATGCGTCAGCTTATGAAATAGAAGATGAAAAAAGGCTTTTTGTTTTTCCTACTGTTTTTGACCTTTTTTAATGTATGTAATGGTCAGATAAAGGTGGAAAAACCATCGCTTTATGTGGATGATGTGGGCAGCCCAGGTGCACAAAATGCGGTGAAGAAGGCGCATCAGATGACAGATTTGGAATTTGTTCCAGCCGATACTATAATTGCAAATAAGAAAAAGACTTATCATCCAAATAAGAAATACAAAGGTTTAATATACTCTTCAGTGTTGGAAACCAACACTTTCGTTGGGGTTGATGTGAACTTTCATACCTTCATGACGGCTTTACACAATCCAAGAAGTGTAGTCTATACAGAGCATCTTAACAAGTATCCGTATCATGGAAAGCGCATAGGTTCTTATTACGGAACAGTCTGTAGCGGTTTTGTTTCATACGCATTGGGATTTAAAGCTTATCAAACTACTTATGACATAGCAGAGCATGATTTCATGACCCTTGTTGACGACCAGTCGGCTAGAGGGATACAGTTGGCCGATGTGCTATGGCAAAAAGGGCATGTGGCGTTGATTACTGGGATTAGGAGGAATAAGACCAACGGTGAAGTTGTACGAATAGAAATCAGTGAAGCATGGCGCACAGGTTGTCGAAGAAGAGTGGTAGATGGCGAGTCGGCGTTCAATAAAATGCTGGTGGATGGGAAATGGAAAATTTACCGATATAAAGATCTTGAGAAGAATGAGTACAAACCTTGGACGGAATTTGTAGCTGTTGATGGAGAACAAAGTATCCCGTTTCAGTACAATGAAGCGATTTGTCCTAATAAAGGCGACAAGTCTTGTTATGTCACAGGTGAGAATGTGGTGTTGAATGTTAAAGAGGGATATAGAAGAGTTGAGATTTATAAGGGAGAAGAATTGTACAAACGGATTAGAATCGGTGATGATTTAGATATCGTATTAAGGGAATTACCTTACGGAGATTATAAAGCAAGACTTAGAAAATGGTGGCATAAAAGCGATTTTGCCTATTGGAAGGTAATAGACACTGATGTCAATGTCAATGTCAATGAAGGAACAGAAGTGATTTCGTTTCATTCCAATAATGCAACCCCTGTTTATTTGGAATTCTGTACCATCACGGGATCCAGGCCTACTTGGGCTTGGTATGTTTTGACAGAAAAAGACATTGCAAATGGTTGGGTAAAAGTTTCACCGCGTGTTTCAAATAGATTGAAGCAGAAAACATCAAAAATGTATGTCAAAGTGCATTTTGAGTGTGAATATGGTAGGGTGGTTAATAAGCCTGTCTTATGGAATACAAACACTATAATAGCAAATTAGAATAACAATGATAGAACTTACGACTCCTTTAAGTGAAGAGGTTATCCGTGGATTGAAAGTCGGCGATGTGGTTACCATCACGGGTAATATCTATACGGGCCGTGATGCCGTTTTGCCCAAAATTGTGAAGGCGGCAGAAGAAGGTACGCTTGACCAATTGGGCATCGACTTGCGAGGCTCGGTCATTTTCCATACGGCTGTTAGTCCTGCTGGCGTAGGTCCGACCTCAAGCAATAAAGTGGAGATAGAATGTACGTTTGAACCACTATCACGCCACGGAGTGAAGATGCACCTTGGCAAGGGGGCCATTTCAAAGGACACTGTAAAGGCATTGAAAGAGCATAATGCCGTCTTTGCCATCATCCCACCGGTGACCGCTTTGTTGGGCAGCCAAACGGTGGAACAAGAAATCGTGGCCTTCCCTGAGTTGGGCATGGAGGCATTTAATCGTTTAAAAGTTGTCAAGTATCAAGCTATCATTGCAGCTGCGAAAGGAGAATCCATCTATGACTAATATAAGAGAGAAAGTGGCCGACTGCCTTGTTAGGGCAGGCTCAACATTCCGCGAAGACCAGAAAGAAGCCTACCGCAAGGCGATTGCCGACGAATCCAATAGCCAGAGCTGTTGGGTGATGCAACAAGTGCTTGACAATGCCATCGTTGCCGAAAAGAGAAGAAGCCCCTTGTGCGACGACACGGGCATCCCGCATTTATTCCTTGAAGTTGGGAAAAACCGTTCAGTCTCTGGTGCCATGATGCAGGAAATCATGGAAGGTGTTGAACTGGGATTGCGTCAGTTGCCAGGACGCCCGATGGCCATTATGGGCGACGATAATGCCCGCATTGACCAAAGCGGTGGATTGAATCCTGATTCAGGTGCCTTGAAACCTTCACCCATCCTTATCAAGCCTGTTGACGAGGATGTTATCCGTTTGACGGTGTTGATGCTGGGCGGAGGGCCAGCTATCCGTGGCATCACGCAACGCATCTTCCATAAACACAATGTGGATGTGGTGATAGATGAGATAGTTAATCGTGCCACTCCTGCCGTTAGTCAGCTGGGTTGTTCGCCATGTGTTTTGGCTGTAGGCATAGGTCGTAGCCAGTTTGAAGCTACGAGCATGATGATGGAGGCTATGGTTTATGGTAATTTCAGTAAGCAGACTGAGTTTGAGAAGAAAATCACTGCAAAAGTAAATGAAGCAAATATAGGTCCTCTCGGATTAGGAGGCAAGCATAGTGTGTTGGCGACCTTTGCAAAAGTGGGGCCACAACGCGCCAGCGGAGTGAGAATTGTAGCACTGAGACCTTGTTGCTGCTTTGAGCCACGAAGAGCTAGCGTGGAGTTATAAAGAAGATACCAATATCACTGTAAAGAAACAATTAACCTCTTGGCACCAGCCAGGAGGTTTTTTTGTACCTTTGCGCCAAAATAACATCCATGAACAACAGCTTCACCATCGGAGGTCAGATTGTCGACCTCGTCAATTCCAGGATTTTCTCGGGTGTGGTCGTTGTCGAAAACGGCAAAATCACCAAGATAGAGGAACAGCCTGTAGGCAACACACAATACATCATGCCAGGTTTCGTCGATGCGCATGTGCATATTGAGAGCTCCATGTTGGTGCCGTCGGAGTTTGCCCGACTGGCGACCTGCCACGGCACAGTGGCCACGGTCAGCGACCCGCACGAAATCGCCAATGTGTTGGGTAAGGAAGGTGTTCGCTATATGATTGAAAACGGCAAGAAAGTGCCGTTCAAGTTCTTTTTTGGCGCTCCGAGTTGTGTGCCTTCAACGGCCTTTGAGACGGCGGGTTTTACCCTCGATGCCAACGACATAGAGGAGCTGATGGCCTCGCCCGACATCTATTACCTATCGGAGGTGATGAACTACCCTGGTGTCATCCACGAAGACCCCGAGCTGATGCGGAAAATCGTCGCTGCCAAAAGCAACAAGAAACCCATTGACGGCCATGCACCCGCTGTGACTGGTAACGATTTGCAAAAGTATGTCGGCGCAGGCATTACTACCGACCACGAATGCTTCCGTTTGGCAGGAGCCTTGGAGAAAATCAGCCTCGGTATGAAGATCCTCATCCGCGAAGGCAGCGCAGCCAAGAACTTCGAGGCTTTGATACCGCTGATGGCCACCTATCCCGACAAACTGATGTTTTGTTCCGACGACAAGCATCCCAACGAGCTGGTGGAAGGCCATATTGACAATTTGGTGCGTAGAGCCATCGCATTGGGTTACAATGTATTGGATGTTTTGAAGGCGGGTTCACTCAATGCCGTGAAACACTACAACCTCAATGTGGGTATGCTCCAAACAGGTGACGATGCTGACTTTATCGTAGTCGATGACCTGCACCGTCCTGTCGCCAAACAGACGTATATTAAAGGTGTGCTGGTAGCCGAAAAAGGTGTGTCGACCATCAATTATAAGGAAACGGAAACCCCTAATATCTTCAAAGCAGAATTCGTCAAGGCAGAAGAACTATTTGTTCCTGATGAGGGCAAAATGATCAAGGTGATAGATTGTGTTGATGGACAGTTAATTACCAAAGGTTTCACTGCTGAACCGAAAGTGGTGGATGGTGCTATCATCAGCGATGTGGAGCACGACATCTTGAAGATGGTCGTCGTAAACCGATACAAACCATCCAAACCTGCGGTCGCCTTTATCAAAGGCTTTGGTTTACGACGTGGGGCTTTGGCTTCGAGTGTGGCACACGACAGTCACAACATTGTGGCGGTGGGTGTCACCGATAAGGACATTCTTCATGCCGTTAACCTGCTCATTGAGCATACAGGTGGTGTGACGGCTTATTGCAGTACGGAAATGGTGGCAGTGCCGTTGCCCGTGGCTGGACTGATGAGCAACGAGGACGGCTACGAGGTAGCTGCCGCCTATCAAAATGCCGATGCTTTGGCCAAACGCTTGGGTTCAACACTTTATGCACCCTTCATGACCTTGGCATTCATGGCGTTGTTGGTCATTCCCGAGTTAAAGATTAGTGACCAGGGGCTGTTTGATGTCAAGAAGTTCGGGATTACTTCGATTTACGAATGAGGTTTTTTGCGGTTATAGCTCCATAGATTCCCAAAGGAATGACATGGAGCTATAACCGCAAAATGTAATCATAATATATTCAATCGGTTGGCATCCTGTTTCACGAAGATAGCCAACATTATGGTGAAGGCAAGCATACTAGAGCCTCCATAGCTCAGGAAGGGTAGTGGGATACCGATGACAGGCACCAAACCGATGGTCATACCGATGTTGATGGCCACATGGACAAAGAAGATGCCTGCGATGGCATAGCCATACACCCGGCTGAAGGTGGATCGTTGTCGCTCGGCAAGAAGGATAATCCTCACTAGTAGTGCCACATAGAGCAATACCACAACGGCGGTGCCCAAGAAACCGCCTTCCTCTCCTACGGTGCAGAAAATGAAATCGGTGTGCTGTTCGGGAACGAAGTCGTATTTGGTTTGGGTGCCTTGCAGGAAGCCTTTGCCGGAGAAGCCGCCTGAGCCTATGGCAATCTTCGATTGGTGCACGTTGTAGCCCACACCTTGCGGGTCGTCGACTTGGCCCAAAAGCACTAGAACACGGTTCCGTTGGTGTTCCTGTAACACTTTGTTGAAGGCATAGTTGACCGAAAACACGAACACAAACATAAAAGCAAAGACACCCAACATCTTGAAGATGCCTTTCGTTTTGGTAATCAGATAGTAAGTCAGGGTGAGGGCGAGTAGGCTGCCAAGGATGATGTACATCACTTTTTGGCTCCATACTAAGGTGAGCACGAATAGGAGGATGGCCACCACGCCGCCTACCATCACCAATCCTGTGCCTGGGAAGCCTTCGCGATAGAGCACAAAGATAAAGGAAACGAACACGATGGCCGAACCCGTGTCGTTTTGGAGTAGAACAAGTGCCATAGGGGCGAGGACAAGAAGAGCTGCAATGATTTGATTCTTACGCTTTTGCAAGTCGACATCCAAACGACTGAGATAACCTGCCAATGCCAAAGCCGTGGCCATTTTGGCGAATTCGGAGGGCTGGAACTTAACGGGGCCGAACTCAATCCATGAAGTGGCACCATTTGTGGCTTTGCCATAAACCAACACGACGAACAAACTGGCAAGGAAGAAAAAGTAAATCCACAACGAGAAGGCGTTGAAGAACTTAGCGTCGATGAGTAGAATGATGAAACCCATAAGGAGTGCCATGCCAATCCAAATGAGCTGTTTGCCGTACTCCATCGAGAAGTCGAATATGCTGGGATGCAACTCATTGTATTTGGCCGAGAAGATGCTGAACCATCCTATCAAGACTAGAGCTAGATAGATAAGTACGGTCACCCAGTCGATTTTTCCTATGATGCTGTTTCTTTCGTTCATCGTTCGTTCTTATATGAGATTCTGCCTTCCATGATGCGTTTTTCCAAATCCTCGCGTACCGTATAGCCACGTATGTATTTCTCTATCATCAGGCTGGCGATGGGAGCTGCCCAGGTGGCACCGTAACCGCCATTCTCAATGATGACGGCGAGGGCGATTTTCGGGTTGTCGTAGGGGGCAAAGGCAATGAAATTGGAGTGGTAGTTACCATGCGGGTTTTGGGCAGTGCCAGTCTTGCCGCATTGCGGGATGTCCTTCAACTCGTAACGACGAGCAGTGCCGGCTGGACCACTGAACACGGTGCGCAAGCCTTTCTTCATCGTACGGACGTATTTCGGGTCGATGCCAGGGTCTACTTTGGTTGTCATTACCTCGGGAATGGCGGTGGTGTCGCCGAAGCATTTGATGAGGTGGGGCGGGTAATAGTAGCCTTCGTTAGCAATCAAAGCGGCAATGTTGCAAAGTTGCAAGGGTGTCACCAAGACCTCGCCTTGACCGATACCTAAGGAGCGGATAGTCACAGAGTTCCATTGTCCACCGTACATTTTGTCGTAATACTCGCGTGAGGGAATGTTACCTGAGCGTTCGTAGGGGATATCGGTGTTGAACTTACGCCCAAGTCCCATTTTGTAGGTCATGTCTTTCCAATAATCGTAGCCATTCTTGATGTTACCGAATTTCGGGTTGTTGATGGTGGTCTTGAACGACTCGTAGAAGTAGGGGTTGCATGAGTTCATGATAGCATTGGCAAAGTCGGGACTCGAGCCGTGGCTGTGGGTGCATTTGATAGGCATGGAGCCAGGTCCGCTGCAATGGAAACAGGTGGCGGGCGTGATGCTGCCGCTCTGCATGGCGATGAGACCCACGACGGTCTTGAAGGTGGAGCCAGGAGGATAGGTGCCGCTGATGGCGCGGTTGATGAGGGGCTTCATTGGGTCATTTTTCAGCTCGTTGTAGTGGGTGCCGCGTTCACGGCCTACGAGGAGGTTAGGGTCGTAGGTAGGGCTGGTGACGAAAGCCAGAATCTGTCCCGTGGAAGGCTCGACGGCCACGATGGAGCCGATCTTGCCGACCATGAGTTGTTCGCCATAGGCTTGCAACTCAGCGTCCAAGCCGAGGTATATGTCTTTTCCGGCCACGGGTTCCTTGTCGAGTTCGCCGTCCATAAAGCTGCCCATTTCGCGGTTGTGCACGTCCACCATCATCACTTTCAGGCCTTTCACGCCACGTAGTTCTTTCTCGTAGGACTTCTCGATGCCCGACTTGCCGATATAATCGCCTTGGCGATAGTATTTTTCCTCATCCTTTTCTAGCTCGTTTTTACTGATTTCGCCGATGTCACCCAAGGTGTGGGCAGCGATGGAATTGGGGTAGTGGCGCACGGTTCGCGTCTGGAAATAGAATCCTGGGAAGCGGTAGAGCATCTCTGCGATATGGGCGTAGTTCTCTTTCGAGACTTGGGTCATGAAAGGCGAGGACTTAAAATACGACTCCTCCTTGGCTTTGTTCATTTGTTTGATGAAAGTAGCCTTGTCAATTTCCAACAGATGGCAGAAAGTCGTTGTGTCGAAAGGGGTCAAGGTGTCTTTTTTTATGGCTTCAGCGACCTGTTTTGGGGTGACCATCAGGTCGTAGACGGCCTCGTTGAACACCAATAGTTTTCCATTGCGGTCATACACTTTGCCTCGGGCGGGATATTGCGTTACGAAACGCAAGGCGTTATTGTCGGCCAACTGCTTGTATTGTTTGTCGAGCACTTGGAGTGAAAACAACCTGATAAGATATACCACACCTATGGTAATGAAGATGCCCATTACCAACAACTTCCTGTTTGTCAAATTGTTATTGCCCGTTCTCATGATGGTTTTTGTGAATTACAAAAGTAAATGTTTTTCTTATAGATGGAAAGGGGTCTTCACCGATTTTTTCAAAAAAAAATTTTTTCAGCTAAAATCAGGAGATAAAAGCAAGGCAAGTGACAATTTTTCCGTATATTTGCACGTTTTTATGCATAAAAAATGAAAGTGTATCGAGTTTTAGTTTTGTCTTTTTTCCTTTGCCTTTTCGGATGTGGGCAACAGGTGAACAACAAGGAATTGATGCAACGCAGTTTCTATGGAACCATTTGGGAACGTTTTGATTATGTGACCAAAGACGTGGACATTACCAAAACAACGACCTACGACCTCAGTTTACGCATCAGTTTTACCGATGATTATCCATACAACGACATCTCGTTGGTTTTCACCGTTTTTGATGAACACGAAGACCCCTATCGCGCTAAAGCATACAAGTTCAACCTGAAGGACGAGGAGGGTAACTGGAACGTCGAAAAGGTGGACGGATGCTACACCTTTACTTTACCTATCAACAAGCAGCTGATGATTACTGACCCAGGCAAATATCAGTTCAGACTTGAACAAAAGATGCCCATTACCCCCGTTGTGGGCGTGAAGGATTTGGTACTTATCAACAATTGAAAAACAAATAAACATGAATTATATGAACAAATTATTGAAAATTGGACTGATTACGGCACTTCTTGCCGTGGTCTTTGCTTCGTGCGTACCTCAGAAAAAGATGCTTTATTTGAAGAACGCTGAAATGGCGGCTGAAAACATTTCCAAAGAATATGTCAATGACCGTTCCATTGATTACAAATTACAGCCAGGAGATAATTTGTACATTCATGTCGTTAATACCATTGACGAACGCAGTGCTGCCTCAATCAATGGTGACGTTAGAGGATACTTGTCTTCTGATGCCAATATCTACCTTCAAACCACCACTATTGATAAAGATGGTTGTGTAGAAATGCCGTTGGTAGGAAAGATTGAGGTGAAGAACCTAACGGTTGACGAAGCCAAAAACAAGTTGCAAACCGCTATCAATACTTATATCAACGGAAGCATGCTGGTGGTAAAATTGGCCAGTTTCAATGTGACTTTGCTAGGCGAAGTGAGCAGACCGGGTATGTATAAGGTCTACCAGTCGCAGATTAACCTCTTTGAAGCCATGTCTTTGGCTGGTAATATGACTAATTTTGCAAAAAAGAGCGAGGTGAAGATTATCCGTCAAACTGATAATGGTTCTGAGATTGTTACTGTCGATATGGGTCAGGCAGATATTCTTTCTTCACCTTATTATTATCTGAAGCCTAACGACATTATTTATGTGGAACCGTTGAAGATTAAGCAATGGGGCTTCACCACCTTCCCGTATTCCACCGTCTTTTCTATTGTCACATTGGGCGTAACGCTTTATAGTATATTTTCAAATAAATAACAACTAAATATCTATAAAACTATGGCAAACAAGAAACAAACAATCAATTCTCAACAGAATAAAGATGAACAGAATATCGACATAAAACAAATGTTTTTTGTTGCATTGAGTCATTGGTATTTATTCCTCATCTTTGTTGTGGTGGCTTTAGCCATTTGCTTCGCATACAACCGCTATTCATCCAAAATTTATCAGACTTATGGCACTGTACTTATCAAAGAGCGAAATAATGATATTGACCCAACGGCCATTATGACCACTAGGAATTTCGGAGCTTCGCAGAATATGGACGATGAGATTGCCATCATGAAATCGTATACACTTACAGAACGTGTGGTGAAGAAAATGGGTATTGAAGTGACCTATTTGGAGAAAGGTCGCATTGCCGGTCGTGAGATGTACAAAAAATCGCCGTTCCTTGTTGAATTTGAACGTAGTGTTCCCCAAGCTGTGGGCTTGAAATACGAGATAACTTTCTTGGACGATGACAATATAAGTCTTCATGCCATAGGCGAAGGTCTTAGCAAGTATGATTTCATTCTTTGCCAAGAAACAGAATATAACCCGTTCGCCAAGATTGACGTTAGTGGAGAATACAAACAAGGAGCTTGGATTGACAATGGCTACAATCGTATCCGTATTACTAAAACGGAAGAGTTTAGGCAAAATGATGAACAGAAGATGTTTTTCTGGCTCAACAGTTATGTCTCACTTGTATCACAAATGAGTAGTTTTACGGTAGGTCCGTACACTAAACAGGCTTCAGTGGCATCGGTGGGTATGCAGGGTACCAACAAACAGAAAATAGTGGATTTTGTTAACTTGCTGATGAACGAGTACGTCAATCGTGGATTGGAGAAGAAAAATATGGTATCAGAAAACACGATTGCGTTTATTGACAATGAGTTGAGTGGCATTCAGGAATCGTTGAGCCAGGCTGAGACTGATTTGAAGGATTTCCGTCAGGAGAATGACCTTATGAACTTTGATTTACAGTCCAATCAGGTATACACAAGCCTTCAGGCTTTGGAAAGGGAAAGAGCAGAAGCAGTTGTTAATTTGAAGATTTACCAGCGTTTGCAGGATTATATTGGGGTGCAAATTGACGACCCTGAGAATCTTGCTGCTCCCAGCACAATGGGTATCAACGACCCCTTGCTCAACCAGTTGACGCGTGAGCTTGTCAATCTGTCGCAGGCCAAGGCTACCCAGTTGCTCACCCAAACGGAGCAGCACCCTCAGATTGTGAAACTTAACGAACAGATTGTTACCACAAAGAAGGCATTGCTTGAGAATGTCAATAACCTTGTGAATAATGCCAAGATGAGCCTCAACGAAATTGAGCGCCGCATTGGTTCGTTGGAAGTGAAGTCGCGCCAGTTGCCCGGCAAGCAACAGCAACTCATCAACATCCAGCGTAACCGTGATTTCACAGATGAAACCTATAAGTATCTGATGCGTCGCCGCGCCGAAGCCCAAATCCTGAAAGCTTCCAATACTCCTGACAACGAGATTCTTGACGAGGCCCGTTTGGAGAGAACCCGCATTATCAAACCTCGTACGATGATGAATTATCTTATCGCTATCATCATAGGTCTGTTGATTCCTGCCTTGTTCCTTTTCCTGAAGAACTTCTTCAACGTGACCATTTCCGACCGTAAGGATGTGGAAAAACTGACCAATTTCCCTGTCATCGGAATGGTGGCTCAAAGCAATACCAAAGACCCGCTTTTGGTGGTCAACAACCCCAAGTCACCCATTTCAGAATCTTTCCGCTCTATCCGTACCAATATTGAATTCATCACACAGAGCAAACTGCCTTGCACTGTTTTGGTTACAGGCGACACACAGAGTATCGGTAAGACGTTCAATAGTATCAATATCGCGTCCATCTATGCTCTTTATGGCAAGAAGACGGTATTATTGGGCTTCGACTTGCGAAAACCCCGACTTTTCCAAGAGTTTGGTTTAAACAATAGCATTGGTTTGAGCAGTTTCTTAGGCAATAAGGAAAGTTTGGATAACATCATTCAGCAGTCTGGGAAGATCCCGAACCTCGACATCATCCCAAGTGGCCCCATACCGCCTAACCCTGCTGAGCTGATTGCTTCACAAAAGTGCGACGAATTGTTTGCCGAGCTGAAGAAACGTTATGATTACATTATAATCGACACACCGCCTATCGCGCTTGTCACCGATTCCTTGCTGCTCATGCGCCATTCCGATGCTAACCTCTTCATCGTCCGTCAGGGCGTGACCAACAAGAATGCATTTGGTGCTCTCATCAAAGACCTTGAAGACCGCGATATGCATTTCTCCATCGTCATTAATGGTGTTAAAGCTGAAAAGGGTTATGGCTATGGAGGTAAGAAATATGGCTATGGTTACGGCTACGGTTACGGCTATGGTTATGGCTACGGCTACGGAGATACAAGTGGCTATTACGGCGAGAGTGAAGGCGATGACAAGAAAAAACACAGTCATCGTAAAGGAAAAGAAGATAAGGTATAAATGAATCACAAGGTAGACGATCTTGACGAGAGGTTTTGGCACGCCCTTTATGTAAGGTCGCGTATGGAGAAAAAAGTGCTGACGCAGCTTGAGGAGGGAGGTTATAAGGCTTATTTGCCTCTCATTACCCAGGTTAAGCAATGGAGCGATCGCAAAAAGAAAGTGGAGGAACCTTTGTTCAAGTCGTATGTGTTCGTGTATTCCAACGAAAGGGAGTATATACCTATTTTGAATGTGTACGGTGTGATTAAATTTGTCACTTTTGAGAGACAAGCGGTTGTTGTTCCTGAGAATCAGATTCTTGCCATCAAGAAGTTTGTCAGCGATTTTGAGAAGGGCGAAGAGTATAAGATGATGAACAATGAGGAGTTGAAAGTAGGTCAGAAGGTAAGGATTATCAATGGTCCCATGAAAGGACTTACGGGTCGGCTTGAGACCATTTACAACAAACGCCATCTCATTGTCTATATTGATGTGGTGGGACAATGTATCCCTGTCCATATCCCGAGGGCAAAAGTAGAGCCTTGTGAAGAGGTGAAATAAAGAGTGCCAGTTTGAGGAATATTGTTATTTTTGCAGTATAAATCACGAATCGAAACAAAACAAATAAGTCATGGATTCAGAAAATAAGAAAACGAAACAGCCTTTATGGCTCTATGCCTTGGTGGGGTTGTTGGCTATCGGCTTAATCATCGCACTGGTGAACAGATCGTCACTGAAGAGCGAAAAGGAAGCCCTCGAAGCCGAAAAGGAGATGCAACGTCTTGATTTCCAAGCCGAAGTGGATAGCTTGATGAAAGTACATAACGAGCTGAAAGAAAGCTACGGCGAATTGAGTCTTGAACTGGCCGAGAAAGACAGCATCATTCAAGCCGATGCCGTTGAAATCAAGAAACTCCTTGATTCACAATGGGATTACAACCGCATCAAGAAGAAATTAGCTAACTTGCAAAACATTTCGCAGCGTTATGTACGTCAGATGGACTCGCTGTATACTGTCAATCGTGAGCTAGTGGCCGAGAACGAGCGTATCCGCGAGGAGTTTCAAGCCGAACGCCGTCAGAACACCAACCTCACCCGTCAGAAGGAAGAGCTGACCAATAAGGTGAACCAAGCCGCTACGATGAAGATTTCCAACTACAATGCCAAAGCCGTGCGCTTCAAGGGCAGCGGTAAGGAATCAGACACCGATAGGGCCAGCCGTGCCGAACGCATCAGAATCGATTTCACTGTGGCAGCCAACGAGCTTATCGAACCTGGTACGAAGCTGTTCTATGTACGTATTGCCGACCCCAAGCGTGCCATTATCAGTAAAGGCACGGGCGACGAGTATTCCTTCAAGTCGAACGGCGAGACTTTGCAGTTCACTGAGAAGGTGAGGGTCAACTACGACGGCACTGAGACTGCTGTGCGCGCCTATTATACGAAGCCTGATGCCTACGAGCTAATGCCTGGCACCTATTTCGTTGATGTATATGAGCAAGGCGGCAAGTTGATAGGCCAGACCACAGTTGATTTGAAGTAAATGTAACGCTTATTACGGTATGGAAAGCCAGCCTTTGGGTTGGCTTTTTTTATTCCAGCACGGTCTTCAGCACCTCGTGTGAATGGAAGTCATTCATCACGGGAGCATGGAGCCGCATGAACACGATGAGCCCGTCGAGCAACTCTCGGCGATGGTTCACACGTAAGGGCAAGTGACAAGCTTCCTCAATGCTTACATTGAGTAACTGTGACAGTAACCGTGCGTTCTCTGTTTCGAAGTAATAGGGATGGACGGGCAGGTCGTGGGCAAACGAGCCCTCCATCATATCGAAGCAATAATCGTTTTCGTGGTTGGCTTTGGGATAAAATCCGAGGTGACGTGTCAGCTCCAAGGTGAAGAACAAGGGGAAATTGGCATAGTCTTGTTCCACCAAATCGAGCCAAAGCAATGACCTTGTGATGAAGTCATAAAGTGGTTCGTTTTGCTCCTGTTCTGTTAAGGTTTTTGAAAGCAATTCGCTGACATACATCAAGATGGCACTCTTGTTCATCACGAAAGGGATGCTTTGATAAATGGTGGTGAGTTGCACGTCTTTCAGGTAGCCCAAACTGCCTTTATTGGGCTTGCCAGTTTCCACATAATTAATAAGGTGTAGGTTTTGAAACAAAGCTGCACGGCTTTTCGAATTGCGGTTGAACGCGCCTTTCACCATATAGGAGCGCAAGCCAAGACTTCGGGTGAACACCTTCACAATGAGGCTGGTGTCACCGTAGCGGATGGATTGCAGGACTATGCCTTGGATTGTGTTGTCCATCAGTTCATGATCAGGATCTTGGTGGCAAATTTGTCAGTGCCTTGCTTGGTGCTGACGAAGATGAGATAGACGCCAGGCTCCACTTTCTCGCCGTTGATGGTGGTGCAGTCCCATACGGCTTGACCACCTTCCGAAATCAGTTGGGTGACGAAAGTTCCGTCGACAGTAGTGATTCTTACCAGTGAGTTGGAAACCAAGCCTTTGATGCCGACAAATCCATTATAACCAGGTCTTACTGGATTGGGATAGGCAATCACTTCGCTGATTTCGGGCTCGGGGGTGGCGTATTCGCCACGATAGGAGATGACGCCGCTAGCCGTGCCAAAAAACACCTCACCGCTCTTGTCGATGGCCATAGTGGTGACAGCATTGTCGAGCAAGGGGCTGTTGTCGGTGTTGAAGTAATGGATTTCTTTTGGTTTGCCATCGAACGACATGAGATAGACACCCGACTCGAGGCCGAACCAGATTTGGTCGGCACCTTGCATGGCAGCCATCGAGAGCACGTTGGATTCGGCAAACAAGAAGTCGTATTGGTCGGTACCGTCGTTGCGAGGCACACGTATTTGCGTAGCGTCGAAGTTGTCTCCGCTGAAAATCTTCTTCGTGTTTTCAAACAGACAGGGACCTTTGTCGGTACCAGCCCAAACGGCACCATTGTTGTCGACAGTGAGGCAACTAACCGAACCGAGGAGCTTGCCGTTGCCAGTAGCTGTGTTGAGGTTGACCGTCTGGTCGTCAGTAGGATTGTCGAAGGTACCGTTGTCGTTGAAGACGATGACTTCACCATTGCGGCGTGTGATCCATTTGTAGTCGTTATGATCAATGAGCAGCGTGCCGATGTCGATGGCATTGAGACTTCCACCAAGGTTGAAGGAATGCCAAGTGCCATCGGGTTCCATCATAGAGAGGAGGTTGGGAGCACCAGTGTTAGCTGCCCAAAGGTTACCCTTACTGTCGAAGGCTAAGCCGCTGATGTTGACGAGGCTCGGGTCGCTGACCCAGTGGTGCAGCGAGCTGTTTTCTTCGTTGTAGACTTCCACCAATTCGTCGCCCTTGAATTTCAATATACCATTACCCCAGGTACCCACGTAGGTGACTGAAGGGTCGTTGGGGTTGGTGGCGGTGCAAACGAAGTCGGTGTACTCGTTGAAGTCGGGCAGGGTGGTGCTGTTGAGGATGGTCCAAGAGCCGTCAAAGCGAGCCACGCCTTCGCGCATGTAACGCTTGCCCCAGTTGGCGGCATGTCCTCCCGTGGCAATCCATACTTGGTCGTTGCAAGCCTTGAGTTCGAAGACGTTTTTTGAGGCTGTGCCATTGGGTTTCACGTCATCGTTGTTCCAGCCGTCAGAAGTCTTGATGAGGCCTCGCTTTGTGTCGCCAATCCAATAGTTGCCGCTGTTGTCGATAGCTATGGCAAGTGGCTCAATCGCACCGCCGGGATTGTAAATGGAATGTAATTGTTCAAAGCTTCTGTTGTGCTCCGAAATGTTGTATCGGTGGACTATAAAGAGGCGGTCGCCGTAGGCGCGAATCTGTTGCTTCTCGGTGATGTTCTCCTTGTCGAAATAGCCCCAATGACTGCCGTCGAACACAAAGAGGGTGTCGCCATTGTGACCACCGTTATGGTTGAGCAGCAGCTTGCCTGCGAAGACTTCCATTTCTTTGTAGGCCAGATGCGGATGGATGAGGCTGGTGTCGAAGTGCCAAGCGGCGTAATTAGCCAAGTTTTGGGCGTCTTGCGCGGCATAGTACATACCATCGTCTGTGCAGGCATAGATGCGGCCATTATAGAAGACTATGTCGGTGACATTGACCATATCGCCTTGGTTGCCAATGTAATATGTGTCTTTCACCTCTTCCTTTTTCAGGTCGAAAACCACGATGCCGAAGCCACAAGCAACATAAGCCAGGTCACCTTGAAAGTAGACGTGGTTGATGCTTTTGTTACCTACGATGTTCTTGTCCTTGATATCGCTCATATTGTGGATGTTGCCGTCATGGTCGATAAGGTCGACGTTGGCATTAGTGTAGGCCACAAAGAGCTTGCGTTGGCTTTCGTTGTAGGCGATGGTACTGATGCCGATGTCTGACAAGCCGTTGATTTTGTTGAGGATATTGATAGAGTTATCCTCTGTGTCGTAGTAAAACAGCTCATACTGCGTAGCGGCATAGATTTTGTTGCCAATGGGTTCCACGCCAATCACTTTCTGATAGGGCAGGTGCGTGCGCCAGTTGCCGATGGAGACGCCGTCTTGGGCGATGGCAAAGGTGGAAACGAGCCATACGGCTATGAGGAGGGTAAATCTGAATTTGTGCATAGTGATGAATTTGGCGGTAAAAATACAAATTTATGGGATGATAACGCAAATTTGTGGGTTTTATTGCATCAATTGTTGGTATAAAGAAAAAGCAAACAACTGAAAATCAATTGTTTGCTATTTGAAATTTTGTAGCCCCACTAGGACTCGAACCTAGATTTAAAGTTTAGGAAACTTCCGTTCTATCCCTTGAACTATAAGGCCATTGGATAAATCCGCTGCAAAGGTAGTGTTTTTTCTGGAATGGAGGTAAATGTTTTTGAAAATCGTTTGGCTTGGTCATCCTTATAGTAGGTTTTTATAGGCCTTTGAAGCCATGTCATTCCTGCGGAAGGTGGTGCGGTTGTATGGAATCTATGGCTTCAAAGGCCGTCCATTAAGGTATTTGTTTTTTGAACCGCCGCGCATAGATTCCCTCTCTCCCACAGGCTCGCGTTGGAATGACATGCACGGCTTGCTGAACGACATGGTAGGCTGACTTTTACTTCAAATCGAGAACGATGGGGCAGTGGTCAGAGTGCATCACTTCGGGCAGGATGCCCACTTGGGCGATGTGGTCACGCAGGCTGTCGGTCACCATATGGTAGTCGATGCGCCAGCCGAGGTTCTTGGCTCGAGCGCCTGCGCGGAAACTCCACCAGCTGTATTGGTTGGGTTCCTTTACCAAATGCCTGAAACTGTCAATATAACCATCGCTGAGGAAGTTGGTCATCCACTGGCGTTCCTCGGGCAGGAAGCCCGACATCGTGTCGTGCTTTCTCGGGTTGTTGATGTCTATATCCTCGTGGCAGATGTTGTAGTCGCCGGAAAGCACGAGGTTGGGGTGTTCTTTCCTCAGTGTGTTGACATACTTGCGGAAAAATTCGAGCCACACCATCTTGAAGGCTTGGCGCTCGTCGCCCGTGGTGCCCGAAGGATGGTAGACGCTCACCACTGAAAGGTCACCGAAATCGGCGCGGAGAAAGCGGCCTTCGTTGTCGTACAAAGGTTCGTTCATACCGTAGACCACGTTGTCGGGTTCTTGTTTCGTGATGAGACCCACGCCACTGTAACCTTTCTTCTGTGCAGGGAACCAATAGTGGTGGTAGCCCATCATCTCGAAGTCCATCAAAGGGATTTGGTCGGGTGTGGCTTTCAGCTCTTGGAAACAGAGCACATCGGGTTGGTAGTCGTTGATCCATTGCAGCAGGCCTTTGTTGATGGCCGCACGGATACCGTTTACGTTATAGCTGACAATCTTCATAGTGTTCTTTTTTTTGCCAATGGCCTATAGCTCATGGCCTATGGCTTGCCCTTATGACGGGACAGCCATAGGCCATAGGCTATTGGCCATAAGCCTTTTGAAGTTGCGAAAATACTGAAAAAAATGTTTCTTTTTTATTCGCTTGATACTTTTTCCTATTTTAGCAGCCGAAAAAAATAGCAACCGTGGGTAAAGCCAAAGATAAAATCAACGGATGGATTGACCGCTTCAACGCGTGGAGGGCGACGCATATGACCGACCGCCGTTTTATGCTGATACTCAGCATCCCTACGGGTTTCCTCGCTGGTGCCGCTGCCGTCATCATTAAGAAGTTGGCCCACGGCATCCGCGATTTGGTCATCAACGCACAATTCAACTACTCCCACCTGCTTTATTTCATTTGCCCAGCCATCGGTATCTTGCTGACTATCCTGTTCTGCAAATATATTCTGAAGAAGGATGTCGGTCACGGCATCCCTGGTATTCTTTACGCCATCTCGAAGAACAAAGGTAAGGTGCACCATAGCAGTACTTGGTCGAGCATCGTGACCAGTGCCCTGACTGTTGGTTTCGGCGGTTCGGTGGGATTGGAAGGTCCTTCCGTGTCGACGGGTGGCAGCATCGGCTCCAACATCGCGCAGTTGCTGAAGCTTGACTATAAACACACTATCCTGCTTATCGGCATGGGTGGCGCGGCGGCTTTGGCGGCCATCTTTCAGGCGCCCATCACTGGCATTGTCTTCGCCCTTGAGGTGTTTATGATCGACCTGTCGCTCAATGCTTTGGTGCCCATCATCTGTTCCTCGTTTGTCGCCATCTTGACCGCATATTGGTTTTTGGGGCAGACAGTGGAATACCCCGCCGTCATTGCCGAAGGCTTCATTCCAAGCAACGCCTTGTACTATGTGTTGTTGGGTCTATTTGCGGGGTTGGTTTCGGCCTATTTCCTCAAGGTGACCTTTAGCGTTGAAAAGAGTTTCAAAAAGGTGAAATCTCCATGGACCCGATTCTTTGTTGGCGGTACATTGCTTGGTGTGCTGATTTTTTTGTTCCCGGCTCTTTACGGTGAGGGTTACGAAGCCATCAACTCAGCCTTACGCGGTGACTATAGCCCGGTCTTTGGCAATCATTGGTTTGCAAACTTCAAGGATTATGATTTGGTGGTTATTATCCTGTTTGCAGGTATGATTTTGTTGAAAGCCTTTGCCACGGCTTTTACTTTTGGTGCGGGTGGCGTAGGTGGTACGTTTGCTCCGGCTTTGTTTATCGGTGCTTTTACGGGATTGTTTTTTGCTACATTAGTCAATTATTTGGGTTTAGGAGATTTAGATCCTGCCAAGTTCGCCCTTGTGGGCATGAGTGGCTTGGTGGCAGGCATGCTCCATGCGCCGTTGACGGGTATCTTCCTCATCGCCGAAATCACCAATGGTTACGCCCTTATCGTGCCCTTGATGATTGTGTCGGCTTTGGCCTATGCCATCAACAGGCTGTTTTTCAGCCATTCCATCTATACCAATGCTGTGGCTGAAAAAGGCGTCGAGGTGACGCACAACAAAGACAAGAGCATCCTCAATATGATGGCTATCAATCAGTTGATAGAAACTAATTTCAGCCCCATTGACCCCAATTGCACCTTTGGTGACCTGTTGCCTTTGGTGTCGTCATCGAAGCGCAACATCTTCCCAGTGGTCGACAACGAAGGTTTCTTCTGTGGTCATGTGTTGTTCGACGATGTTCGCGGCATCCTTTTCGATGCGAGCCATTACGACCAGTCCATCCAAAACTACGCGGTGCTGCCCGATTATGTCATCCATCCCGACGAGCCCATGGAAGAGATTGTGCATAAGTTCCAGAAATCGGGCAAATACAATATTCCTGTTATTCAAGGAGGGAAGTATTTGGGTTACCTCTCTCGCGCCAATGTGTTTTCGGCGTATCGGAATATGATGAGCGAGATTTCGGAGGATTGATAGTGCTCTTTTCGCCGCCTATGTCATTGACTACGTCGAATCTTCGATTTCCAACATGGGCAGGTGGGTTGGCGGGAATCTATAGGCGGCTTTTAAATGCATGTCATTCCTACGCAGGATTGTGCGATGGCATGGAATCTATGCATTTAAAAGACAGCAAAAACATATACTCTATACCCAGCCTGTTTATCTCCTCTTCCTAAAGAACTCGGTTAACAGCCCCAAACATTCATCATGCATTACGCCATTTTCAGTTTTCGTCTTGGGATGCAGCATATTGCCAAAACGGGAAAAGCCGTTCTTCGGGTCATCTGCAGCCCACACGACCTTGCCGATATGGGCATGGCACAAGGCTCCAGCGCACATAGGGCATGGTTCCAAAGTAACGTATAATATGCACTCATCTAGGTATTTGGCGCCCAAGGCATTGGCGGCAGCGGTGATGGCCAGCATCTCGGCATGGGCGGTGACGTCGTTGAGGGTCTCTGTTTGGTTATGGGCGCGGGCAATGATCTTGTTGTTGCACACCATCACGGCTCCGATGGGGATTTCATCGGCCTCAAGGGCTTGCTGGGCTTCTTGATAGGCCTGTTTCATATAGTATTCGTTGGTGAAAACGGAGAGCATTTTTTTCAGTTGAAAAGTTGTCAGTTATTCAGTTGTTCAGTTAAAGCAGGTTGCTGAGCTTGTCGAAGCACCGTCATTTTATAGTCGGCCCTTCGACGGGCTCAGGGACCTAAACTATTTCAAACCCATCCCAATCCGGCCCCAAAGGGAATTTCTGTCTGAAACGTTCCAGTTTTTCATAATCCAAGGTGCAGTGCAGCACAACTTCTTGATAAGGTTCGGCCTTGGAAATGACCTCGCCCCGAGAATTAATGACTTGTGACTCGCCGCTGTAATGCAGGCCGTTGGCATCTTCTCCGACACGATTCACGCCAATCCAATAAGCTTGGTTCTCGATGGCACGGGCCACCAAAAGCGTGTTCCACACCACCATTCTTGAGTCGGGGAAGTTGGCGAGGTAGAAGGCCAAATCGTATTCGTATTGTCCGCCCTTATAACGGTTGCGGGCCCACACGGGAAAACGAATGTCGTAACACACCATTGGCCTAATACGCCAACCGTTCAATTCCACAATCAGTTGTTTTTCACCGCGTTCCACTAATTTATCCTCGCCGCCCATCGTGAAGGTGTGCCGCTTGAAATAAAGCTCATGACTGCCGTCAGGGCGCATCCAAACGAGGCTATTGTAGTAGTGTCCGTTGATGTTGAGAGGAAAGGTGGTGGCGATGACTGCATTTTTGGCTTGGGCTTGTTCTCGCAGCCAGTGCATGGTCGGGCCGTCGACGGTTTCGGCAAATTGTTTTGGGTCGACAGGGAAGGCCGTAGTGAAGGTCTCGGGCATGAGAATCAGGTCGGTGTCGGGTTGCACTTGTTGCAGCAAATCGCTGAAATGTTGCAAATTAGCCGCCTTATCTTCCCATTTGAGGTCGGCTTGGATATAAGCTAAATTGAGATTTTTCATAATAAATCGGCCCTTCGACAGGCTCAGGGGCCTAAAAGTGACGCAAAAATAGAAAATTAATCTTATTTTTGCGGAAAAATAGGGCATCATGAGTTTTACCTACGATTATCCGCGTCCATGTGTCACTACAGACTGCTTGGTTTTCAGAAAGATAGATTCCGTGTGGAGTGTGTTGTTGATTGAGCGGGGCAACGAGCCGTTCAAGGGGTGTTGGGCTTTGCCAGGCGGTTTTTTGGAGATGGAGGAGGATTTGGACACATGTGCGGCACGAGAATTGCAGGAAGAGACTGGACTGACGGGCATCGAACTGCACCAGTTCTATGCTTTCGGTGCGCCCAACCGCGACCCACGTCACCGCACCATCAGTGTGGCATATTGGGGGGTCGACAACACGGAACAGCAAGCCGTTGGCAGCGACGATGCGGTCGAAGCACGATGGTTTGCCTTGTACAAGTTGCCGAGTCTGGCCTTCGACCATGAGCAGATTATACAAAAAGCCCTGTCTGACAACGAAGTGAATATAGTATTAACTAAATAGACCATTAAGATTTAAAAGTTGAACCGATGAAGAAGCTACTTCATATCTTTTTATGCCTTGCTATCGTGTTGTGCTTTGGTGCTTGTGGTGAGATCATACCAGAGCTTGATAACGACACGTCCTTGTTGTATGGCAAATGGCAGGAAGGCACGGTTTTCGAGCATTATTATAGTTCCAATATAGAACGTGTTTTGCCCAATGGCGACACTGTACAAGCCAACGGCACCACATGGGATGAGGGCGATGATGTCAGTGAGGATGAGGCACAACTTTTCAACTGGACTTTGACGGGTTCTACCTTGAAGCACGAGCATGTGGGCACGTTTGTGATGGTTCCCAAGGTTTACACCGTTACTTCACTCACTTCCAGTGAGTTGGTCTATGAGGACAATTATGGAACGGCGCATCATTTCTCAAAGGTAGAATAAAAGGTATGAAAAAGGCATTAAAGATAACCGGCATTACCTTGGCCTCCCTTGTGGGGGTAGTGATTATTGTGGTTGGCATTGCTGTGGCCATGATTTCCTCTTCGGGACGGCTGACCAAGATGGTCAAAAAGTACGCGCCT
>JAEEGG010001307.1_pt1 | contig 67978 bp, 44 predicted proteins | sample 9134161 | NCBI WGS metagenome assembly JAEEGG01 (sample SAMN16246543, study PRJNA631951) | gut metagenome | biome: gut microbiome; feature: rumen; material: CR-attached | host: Bos | place: Iran: Karaj | collected 2018-10
TGGCTGCCGTTACCGACGGTGTCGAACTGCAGGAGGGCGACCGCCTGCTGGCTCTCTCGGAGGCTGAGGTGCGCGGCGAAGCCCTCGTCGGCGACTCGGTGGTCTATATGAGCATCAGCGGCGACTCAAAGGCACCGCTGTCGTTCGCCATCGAGCGTGAAGGAGAGATTATAGCCATGACGGGCGATGTGCTGACCTATGGAGCCGATAACATCAGCGGAACGCCTGACGAGCCTACCCGCATCAGCTTCGCACCCGTGAGCCTGCCGGCGCAGGAAGGCTGGTACACGCTTCAGGGCGTACGCCTGCAGAGCCGGCCGACAAAGGGTGGAGTGTATATCTATAACGGACATAAAAGAATCATCAGATGAAACAGACATTCAGAATAATGATGCTGATGGCAGCCCTCACCTTGGCGTGGGGCTGCTCATCAGACGATGACGACCAGCCGCAGGAGCCTGAGGTCGTCGAACCTACCCCGGAACCCACTCCGGAGCCCACCGCCGTTTTCACGGCAACAGAAGGACAGCCCGAATGGCTCATCGACTGGACATGGCACGACGAGACACCCGATTGGGAAAACCCTGATCCTGCCAACTTTGAAGTCCGTATGTACGTCGTCATAAAACTCGACGACAAGTATGCACCTTATTCTACCGACGACGACCGCTTTGCCATCTTCATCAAAAACAAGTGCAGAGGCGTGGGCATGCGCAACGTCACCCATGACGGAAGAATATTCTTCCCCATCATCATCTTAGGCAACAACGAGGACGTAGGGGCAAACACCGAAATCAGGTACTATTGTGCAGCTATTAAACACACGTTCAACTATCCCGGCTATTTCTATTTCACGCCTGACCGCACCATAGGCAATGAAAGCGATTTCGAGATCAAGTTCGGCGAAGGCAGTCCGAAGTACATGAATAACTATTTGCCGGCGTCGAAGTTTACGGGCATGCCGTTCGAAGCGAGCGGCGACGACATGATTGCGGCCTTCGTCGGCGACGAGTGCCGGGGCAAAGGGCCTGCCAATAGCGGGCTGAACGTCTATACCCTCGTCGGGCGCGAGGAGGAAGTCAGCTTCAGGTACTACAGTGCCAACAAGGGGGGCTACTACACCTTCACGCAGACTCTCAAGATGGGCGTCGGACACAGAAGCTACAACGCCATGACGTTCGAATTCTAAACAACAAACAGACAGATAAAGATGAAGCACACCACATTTTTTTATTTAGTCGCTACAGCCTTTGTCCTCGTCGGCGCTACTGCCTGCTCGTCGGGCGATGACGGTGACGAGCCGGCGAACCCGACGCCGACGAACCCGACGGAGCGCAAACTCGTTATCGGGGTGAGCGCAAACCCGTGGCTTGACGAGAACGGTAATGCCAGGGAAACCAGGGGAACTGTAGTAACAACAGAGACGTTGGAGAAATTTACAATGCTTTGGAACGACAACGAATATGCAGTGGAAAAGAAAAATGGCAGTTGGATTCCTACTCCAAAGAATAATCAATATGGAGCCTGGCCTGCTGTGTCTAATGATACTCCCATTTCTTTCTATGCTCATAATGCTCCTACTAACCTACAAGACAATACTACCCATCCTTATTATTATTCTGGTGATGACCACTACATATCATTCTCCATTGAAGAAGCTTCAGCCAATCAAAGTGACTTGCTGCTGTCAAGGGTGACAAACGTCACCTACTCAGAAACTCATGGCGTCATTTGGTTTACATTCGACCACGCCTGTGCCGCTGTAGAATTTAATATTCAGATTACGAACAAACTTAGGACACAATTAGGTACTGACCTCACGGTCAACAGCGTTGTGCTGAAGAATATTGCCAACACAGGCGACTGCCACTACTCTACAAGCCCAGGAAATCATATAGGCAGATGGGAAAACGTGAGTGGTAATGCAAACTATACACTCACCCAAGCATATATGAAAGTCGATACGAGCCCTGTAGCCTTACCTTGTAAAACATTGTTCATTATCCCCCAAACACTTGGGGAATCTGCTGGGTTGGAAATAAGTTACACTTTCAGTACACAAACTAATACGACGGCCTGGATACCTCTTAAAGGTACCGAGTGGGAAGCAGGCCACCTATATCCGATTAACATTGTGTTAGGAACGACTTTGATTAAATAGTCATGAAGAAACGCTACTTTCCCCCAACAGTAAAAGCCTTCGCTATGATATGCGGCTCGCGTCTGCTGCAACGACATAGCGTGAGAGCCTTCAAGAGAGAAAAAACCACCTATATCGGAGACTTTAAAGAAGACTATGAAGACGAAGATACTCCTTCGGGCTCACGCTACATTGGCGATATAGACGAAGAATAGTAAAATACAGTGGACAAATAAAGAACGACGAACAGACAAATAATCATTTATATAAGTACAACCATGACCAAGAAATTATTTATGATGATGGCCACCATCGCCATGACGGCGACGGCTGAGGCTGGTGGTCTGATGACCAACACAAACTATCACATCGCCTTCGACCGCATGATGGCCCGGGGCGCATCTATGGACATTGACGCCGCCTACTCGAACCCCGCCGGACTGGCCTGGGGCTACGACGGACTGCAGCTGTCGCTGAACTTCCAGAAACCCTGGCAGAACCGCGACATCGAGTGCAACGGTACGAAATATCCCGGCGAGGCATCAGCACCCATCGTGCCTGCACTGTTCGGCTCATACAAGCACGACCGCTGGGCGGTGTCGACGATGATCGGCATCGTGGGCAGTGGCGGCTTCGTGAAGTTCGAAAACGGCGTGCCCATGTTTAGCGTGCCCATTGGTGCCTTGCTGGCCCAGAACCCCGCAGCAGCAGGCTACACGTTAGACACGGAAATGAAGGGCAAACAGTATATCTATGGCGGACAGCTGAACTTTACGTATAAACTGACAGACTTCCTGTCGGCAGCTGTCGGCCTGCGGGCCAACTACTACGATGGCTACTACCGCGGCCATCTCGAAGCAAAACTGCCAGATTACAATTCTGTCTTTCCAGGCAAGCTCGTCAATCTTCAGCTGGACTGCAACCAGAAGGGCTGGGGCTTTGCGCCCATCGTAAGCCTCAATTACCATCAGGGACCACTGACATTGGCCGCCCGCTATGAGTTCCGCACGAAGATACAGACTGAGAACGACACCAAGGAACTCATCGTAGGCACTATGGGGCAGGACACCGACGTCAAGGCGATGGCCGAGAAGATGGGCAATGCAGCTACCGTGGCAGCCCTTGGCCAGACGGCTCTCGGCGCGATGGCCTCGAAGATTGGCGAATATCTGCCCGACGAGAAGACTCGCTACGACATGCCGGCCCTGCTCGCTGTGGCAGCGGGCTACGAGATTACCCCGAAGCTGCGTGCCACACTGGAGTACCACTTCTTCGACGACAAGAATGCGAAGATGTCGGAGAACCGCCAGGATGAGTTGAAGAGCGGAACGCACGAGGTGTTGCTCGGTGCCGAGTACGACATCAACGACAAGCTGACCGTCAGCCTTGGCGGCCAGCGCACGGACTACGGTCTGAGCGACGGTTATCAGCGCGACACATCGTTTGCCTGTGACAGCTACTCGGTCGGTCTGGGCGGTGCCTGGAACATCAACGAGAAGCTGCGCCTGAACGCCGGCTACTTCATCACACTCTATAGCGACTATACCAAGACAGCGGCCTATGGTCAGGAGACCTTCTCACGGACAAACAACGTCATCGGCCTGGGCATCGACTATAAGTTCTGAGATACGGTGAACAGGTTGAAGGGCATACTCGTCTGGCTCAGTCGCATCGGCCACTGCCGCGGCTTCGGCATCCAGTCGCCGACCGACTACTGGCTGGTGCGCTATGTCGTCAACGAGCACTGGCCCTACTACCAGTACGACCAACTCGGACTGACCGACGGCTGGCTGGCACGGAAGGTGGGCCGCCTGTGCTTCAGGCTGGCCAACTGGCGGCAGCCGTCGACGGCCATCTCTGCCGACTACCGCGACTATATTACGGCTGGCTGCAGACGGTGCCGGCTGACTGATGACGCCGAAACGGTAGAGATGGCCGTTGTATCGACCGAACAGCAGCTGCAGCAGCTGCTGCCCAAGTGCGGAGAACGGTCGCTGCTGGTGCTCGACAAACTGTATGAGCACCGTGCCCTGTGGAAAAATATTGTCAAAGGGCCGCAGCCTGCAGTTATGTTCGACCTGTACTACTGCGGCATCATGCTGTTTGACAAGAAGCGGACGAAGAAGCATTATACCATTAACTTTTAATACGACTATGAAAATTACGAAAGTGTACACCCGGACGGGCGACAAGGGAATGACGAGTCTCGTAGGGGGCGTCAGAATCAAGAAAAGCTCCACACGGCTCGAAGCCTATGGTACAGTAGACGAACTGAGCGCCCATCTGGGACTGCTGGCTGCCATGCTGCCCGACGGGCAGGAACGGGCCAATGTCATCCGCGTTCAGAACAATCTCTTCAACGTGTGTACACATCTGGCCACCGACCAGAGCCAGACACCGCTCTACCCCTCGGCATACCTTGCTGAAGGCGAGACGGAGTTCCTTGAGCAGGAGGTCGACCGCATGATGCAGCTGCTGCCCGAGCGGCAGGGCTTCATCCTGCCCGGAGGCACCCAGGCCGCTGCCCAGGCTCATGTCGCACGCACCGTCTGCCGGCGCGCCGAACGGCGCATCGCAGCCCTTGCCGAGACGTGCAAAGTTGGCGACGACATCGTCCGATATGTGAACAGACTGAGCGATTATCTGTTCGTTTTAGCCAAAATAATAAATTTTAACAGCGGACAGCCAGAAATAATTTGGCAAAACGCTTGTAAGTAAGAAAAAAATGATTACTTTTGCGGCCAAATTCAAAAAAGAAGTCGTAAACTTAAAAATCGCAAATAACTAAGACTATGTATTGGACACTTGAATTAGCATCAAAACTGGAAGACGCTCCCTGGCCTGCTACCAAGGAGGAGTTGATTGACTATGCCATTCGTTCTGGCGCTCCCCTCGAAGTGCTTGAGAACCTGCAGGAGATTGAAGACGAAGGCGACGTATACGAAAGCATCGAGGACATCTGGCCCGACTATCCTACGAAGGAGGACTTTTTGTTCAACGAAGACGAATACTGAAAAAGCAAGCGGTGCAACTCAAACGTTGCATCGCTTGTTTTCCTTTTTTAGGCTTTGTACTTATATATAATATGGCACTAATCAAGAGTTACCGAGGCCTTAGCCCGAAGTGGGGCAAGGACTGCTATTTCAGCGAGAATGCGACAATCGTGGGCGACGTCACCATGGGTGACGAATGCTCCGTATGGTTCAATGCCGTCGTGCGTGGCGACGTGGCTCCCATCACCATTGGCAACCGGACGAACGTCCAGGACGGCTCCTGCGTCCACGTGACCCACGACACTGGTCCCACCCACATCGGCAGCGACGTGACCATCGGCCACAACGTTACCGTCCACGCCTGCACCATCCACGACGGTGCGCTCATCGGCATGGGCTCCACCCTGCTCGACAACTGCGAGGTGGGCGAAGGCGCCATCGTGGCCGCCGGTGCCCTGGTGCTGCAAGGCACGAAAATACCGCCCCGCGAAATCTGGGGCGGCGTACCTGCCAAGTACCTGAAGCCCGTCAGCCCTGGCCAGACCGACAACGCCAAGCATTACGTGGCATATTCCAAGTATTATTTAGAGGAAGAGTGAAGCGTCGCCACGACGTACTCTGACTGGGTGCCGATACGGAACTTGCCGCCCCAGAGGCCGATGCCGCTGCTGACGTAGTAGCGGGTGGCGCCGCGCTGGTACGGACCCCATGAGCATTCGTAGACGCGGTCGGTAATCCAGGAGATGGGCCATACCTGACCGCGGTGGGTGTGGCCGCTCAGCTGGAAGTCGATGCCGGCCTTCTCGGTACGGTCGAGGTCGTAGGGCTGGTGGTCGAGGACGATGGTGAAAGCCCCCCTTACGGTCCCCGAGGGGGCTTCGTTATATAGGGCAATTGTTAAGGGCTTGCGCCGCCTGTTGGTGCGGTCGTCGCGGCCGATGATGACAATGGCGGAGTCGACGACGGCGGTGCTGTCGATGAGCAGGCGGATGCCGGCATCGCGGTAGAACTGCTGGGCCTCGGGACATCCGCTGTAGTATTCGTGGTTGCCGAGACAGGCATAGACGGGAGCCTTCAGGCGGTGGAACTCCTCGGCCATGTGCTCCTCCAAAAGCGGGCGCATCGAACCGTCGATGATGTCGCCGGCAATGAGGATGAAGTCGGGCTGCTCGGCGTTGACCATATCCACCCAGCGGGCCAGCTCCTTGCGGGGATTGTGGTAGCCTATGTGCAGGTCGCTCATCATCACTACCTTGTAGTCGCGAGGCAGCGGTTTGTCGGTCTGCAGGTCCAGTTCTACGCGTACCTTATTCTTATAGTGCAGGTTGCCATAGAGGAAGATGCCGAAGATCAGCACCACGATGGCAGCCGCCGACCATCCGTTCTGACAGAGCCACGACCGCGGCACCAAGTGGACGAGCCGTCCCAGATCGAGCACAAGGAACACGATGACGAGATACATCAGGATGAAGATGCTCGACGTGCTGATTTCATAGCACGCCTGAGCCACCGGGAGCGGCAGGCTGTCGAAACGACGGCCGAAGTTGAGGAACATCAGCAGAAACGAGCCAACGCCGAGGACGATGACCAGCAGTCGCCACACTTTTGCCACGGGCAACAATACCCAGATGTGCCACGACAAGTAGACAAGAGCCAGCAGTGGCAGCACCATGAACAGCATCATCCACATAGTTTTCATGTTATAATTGGGCAGCCGCAAGAATCTTGGTGGTCGCACCAGCCTTGCCCATCACGTAGTCGCCGGCAGCCTTGCCGGCCTGCTGAAGGGCTGTTGCATCAGCAGCAAAACGGTCCATGATACGTGCAAAGTCGTCGTAGCCGCTGATTTCCAGTCCACCGCCGCACTGTTTCAGCTCCTGTGCCTCCTGGAACTTCTCGTTCTCGGGGCCAAAGATGACAGGACGCCCCCACACGGCGGCCTCCACCGTGTTGTGAATGCTCACGCCAAAACCGCCGCCGACATAGCAGACGGTGGCGTAGCGGTAGATGCTCGAAAGCAGACCGAAGCAGTCGATGATGAGAGCCCCCCCTACGGCCCCCGAGGGGGCTTCGTTACCTTGCTGCAACACATTTGTAGTCCCCTCGGGGGCGGAGGTGGGGGCTTTTTTCGTATAGCGCTGCACGTTCCAGCCTTCCAGTTTCCGTTCTATCTGCTGGAGGTGGTCTTCGCCGATGACGTGGGGCGCAATGATGAGCTTCCACTCCGGATGCTCGCAGAAATACTTGATAAAGATGTCCTCATCGGGCGGCCACGACGAGCCGGCGACGAACACCTTCGGGGCATCGCCCACGAACTGCTCAACCACCGTCAGCTGCTTGGCCTGCTCCTTAATCTGGAGCACGCGGTCGAAGCGGGTATCGCCAGTGATGGTGACGCAGGTGATGCCAATCTTAGCCAACAGCTCGCGGCTCACCTCGTTCTGCACGAAGAAGTGGGTAAAGCAGTTGAGCACGCGCCCGTACTGCCGGCCATACCACTTAAAGAAGACCTGGTCGGGACGAAAGATGCTCGAAACGCTGTAGACGGGCACGCGGCGGTGCTTCAGGATATGCAGGTAGTTGTACCAGAACTCATACTTGATGAAGAACGCCACCTCGGGACGTATCAGCCGCAAGAAGCGGCGGGCGTTGGTAATGGTGTCGAGCGGCAGGTAGCAGACGATGTCGGCTCCCTCGTAGTCCTTGCGCACCTCGTAGCCCGATGGCGAGAAGAACGTCAGCAGAATCTTATACTCCGGATGGTCGCGGCGCAGCTGTTCCATCAGCGGGCGCCCCTGCTCGAACTCGCCGAGCGAGGCGGCGTGGAACCAGGCGTAGCGGGCCGTGGGGTCAACCTTCTCCCTCAGTACGCCGAAGGCAGCACGCTCGCCGCGCCACATCTTGCGCACTTTCTCGTTGAACAGGCTGTAGACCGCCACGCCCAAGAGGTAGAGGTATATGATCAAGTTGTACAACATACAGCCCCCCCTACTGCCCCCGAGGGGGCTTCTATAGTTTTACGCATATAGATTCTCTTCAATTGTTTCTAAAACTTTATCAATATTGTTAAACAGTTCTTGATTCGTAAATCTAATGACTCTATAGCCCATGGACGCCAACCATTGTGTGCGTTGGACATCACTTGCCTGTTGGGAAGCCAATTGATGGTATCCACCATCCAGCTCTATTACCAACTTGTGAGACAGACAGACGAAGTCGGCTATGTAATCGCCAATTATATGCTGCCGCTTAAACCTTACTCCCAGACTATCAGCTTTCAGGTACTCCCAAAGCAGTGCTTCTGCTTCTGTCGGATGATTCCGATTATACTGAGCATATTCTTTCAGTAAAGCATACTGCATGGGGTCTGCAGTCTGGTAGTCATACTCCATCGCCGCTAATCTATAGTAGCCCCCTCGGGGGCAGAAGGGGGGGCTTGGGGGGCTTGGCCTTCTAACACTTCAATGGCACGTTTCATTCTACGGATGGTCTCCTCCTTGCCGAGGAAGGCCGAGATGTCGAACATGCCCGGACCCTTGCCCTCGCCGACCAGCGTCAGACGCCAGGCGTTCATCACATGACCTAACTTGTAGCCATTAGCCTCTACCCACGCATGAACAACCTGCTCCTGATTCTCCAACGAGAAGTCATCGATACCCTCGAGCACGCCAATGAGTTCTGTCATTTGCCGGGCAGAACCCACAGCCTCCCCTGCCGGCAGGGCATTAGTATCCCCCTCGGGGGACGAAAGGGGGGCTCTTATCCAGCGCTTCTTCACCGTCTTCTCATCGTACTCCGTGGGAGCCACGAAGAAGAACGAGCACAGCGGCCACAGCTCCTTGACGAACGAGACGCGGTCCTTCATCATCTCGCAGACCTTCGTCACGCGCTCCAGCGTCTCCTGCGGGCAGTGCTGCTGCACCTCTGGCAGCCACAGACGGGCAATCTCCTCGGGCGACTTCTTCAGGATATACTCATGGTTGAACCAGATGCCTTTGTCGTAGGCGAACTTCGCACCGGCCTTCGAGCACTTCGTGATGTCGAACAGCGGCACCAGCTCGTCGAGCGTGAAGAGTTCCTGCTCCGTGCCGGGGTTCCAGCCCAGCAGGGCGAGGAAGTTGATGACGGCCTCGGGGAAGTAGCCGTCCTCGCGGTAGCCGCGGCTCACGTCGCCCGTCTTCGGGTCGTGCCACTCCAGCGGGAACACGGGGAAGCCCAGCCGGTCGCCGTCGCGCTTCGACAGCTTACCCTTTCCGTCGGGCTTCAGCAGCAGCGGCAGATGGGCGAACTGCGGCATGGTGTCGGCCCAGCCGAAGGCCTCGTAGAGCAGCACGTGGAGCGGTGCCGACGGCAGCCACTCCTCGCCACGGATGACGTGGGTAATCTCCATCAGGTGGTCGTCGACGATGTTGGCCAGGTGGTAGGTGGGCAGCTGGTCGGCACTCTTGAAGAGCACCTTGTCGTCGATGATGTCGGTCTTCACGCGCACTTCGCCGCGAATCAGGTCGTTGACCAGCACCTCGCGGCCCGGCTCAATTTTGAAGCGGACAACGTACTGCTTGCCGTCGGCAATCAGCTGGTCGACCTCCTCCTTCGCCAGCGTCAGCGAGTTGCGCATCTGGCCGCGGGTGTGACTGTCATACTGGAAATTCTGTATTTCGGCGCGCTTCGCCTCCAGCTCCTCAGGCGTGTCAAAGGCAATGTAGGCCTTGCCGTCGTCGAGCAGCTGCTGCACATATTTTTTATAGATGTCGCGGCGCTCGCTCTGGCGGTACGGACCTTTGTCGCCGCCGAACGAGACGCCCTCGTCGAACTTGATGCCGAGCCACTTGAACGACTCGATGATATACTCCTCGGCGCCGGGCACGAAGCGGTTCGAGTCGGTGTCCTCAATGCGGAACACCAGGTCGCCGCCATGCTGCTTGGCAAACAGGTAATTATACAATGCGGTGCGCACACCACCAATATGTAAAGCGCCCGTAGGACTCGGGGCGAAACGTACTCTGACTCTTCTTTCTGACATGTCTATTTCAAATTTTTGTGCAAAGATACACATTTTATTTCTTTTTTTCGTAACTTTGCGGCGTAAACTTATGAAAAAGGTGAAAAATATGCAATTAATAGGGAACACTTACTGGCGGAGCCTGCTTATCAGGGTACTTCTTGTTGTCGGAACAATCGCATTCGTCGTGTGGGCCATGCCGAGCGACAAGGACTCCAACTTCAAGTTCGATCTTGGCAAGCCTTGGCGCTACGCCGACTTTACCGCCCCTTTCGACTTCCCTATCTACAAGAGCGAACAGCTGGTGCAGCGCGAGCGTGACAGCCTGCTAAAGAGCTTTGAACCATATTACAACTACGACAAGGAGGTAGAGAAACGACAGATTGAGCAGTTCCGCAAAGACTATGCCGAAGGCATCGTCGGCGTTCCGTCCGACCGCCGCCTTGTCATCATCGAAAAGCTCCACCAGTTCTATTCGCAGGGCATTATGAACTCGTCGGAATATAACGACCTGCGTCGCGACACCATGAAGACCGTCCGCATCATCGTCGGCAAGAACGCCGTCAGCAGGACTGTCAGCAATCTGTACTCTACCGTTGGCGCCTACGAGCAATTGTTTGTCGACCCCAGACTGGCCGAATACAAGGACCTGCTGTCGAAGTGCAACCTGAACGACTACATCATGCCCAACCTGATTTACGACAAGGAGCGCAGCGAGTCGGGCATGGAGGACCTGCTCTCGTTTATCCCCCTGGCCAGTGGCGTGGCCCAGCGCGGACAGAAGATTGTCGACCGAGGGCAGATTATCGACGAGAATATCTACAACGTGATTGTATCGTACTTGCGCGAGACCGACCGGCGCCATCAGGACGATGCCAAGCTGAGCCTTGTCGTCTTGGGACAGATTATCTATGTCTCGCTGCTCATCGCCTGCTTCACCGTCTACCTCTGGCTCTTCCGTCGCGACTATTTCGACCAGCCGCGCTCGCTGTCCATGCTTTATGTGCTCATCCTGCTGTTCTCCGTCGCTGCTTCGCTCATGGTAAGACGTAACTTGCTCCACTTGTATATCGTACCCTTTGCCATGGTGCCCATCTTCGTCCGAGTATTCATGGACTCTCGGACGGCCTTCATGGCCCATACCGTCAATGTGCTCATCTGTGCTGCCATGCTCCAGCATCCCTTGGAGTTCATTGCCGTCGAGGAGGTGGCTGGACTGGTGGCCATCTTCTCGCTGCGCGAGCTGTCGAGCCGCTCGCAGCTGTTCTGGACGGCAGTCCTCATCACCTGTGCGACGACGCTTGTCAACCTGGCACTCTACTGGATACGCTCTGCCGACATCAACCAGTTCGACTATAGCGAGCTCAACTACCTGCTCATCAACGGCGTGCTGCTGTTCTGCTCCTACCCGCTGCTCTATATCATGGAGAAGGCCTTCAACTTCACGTCGAACATCACGCTCATCGAGCTTTCCGACATGAACAAGGAGCCGCTGCGCCGCATGAGCGAGGTGGCTCCCGGCACCTTTCAGCACTCCATTCAGGTGGGTAACCTTGCCGCTGAGATAGCCCGAAAGATCGGTGCCAAGAGTCAGCTGGTCCGTACCGGTGCCCTCTACCACGACATTGGCAAGATTCAGGACCCTATCTACTTTACCGAGAATCAAGCCGGCATGAACCCACATGAGGGCAAGACCTACGTCGAGAGCGCCCAGATGCTCATCAGCCACGTCACCGAGGGTCTGAAGCTGGCCGACAAGTATAACCTGCCGCAGGTCATCCGCGACTTTATTGCCACCCACCACGGACTGGGCAAGACGCGCTACTTCTACGTCAAGCAGAAGAACGAGCACCCCGATGAGCCCATTGACGACCTGCTCTTCACCTATCCCGGTCCTAACCCGTCGACCAAGGAGCAGGCCATCCTCATGATGGCCGACGCCGTCGAGGCCGCCTCCCGTTCGCTCAAGGACTATAGCGAACAGAGCATCCGCGAACTCGTAGAGCGCATCATTGACAGTCAGGCCGACGAGGGCTACTTCCGCGACAGTCCCATTACCTACCGCGACCTTCAGTACGCCAAGACAGTACTCATCGAGAAGCTCAAGACCATCTACCACACCCGCATCAGCTATCCGGAGCTGAAGAAATGACGGTGGGGGAGGGAGAATACTGACCCCACCCCTAACCCCTCCCCTACAAGGGAGGGGAATGCCTTGCGGGGTTCCCTTCGCATAGACAATGGCGGAATGCCTTAGTGGGGCCCCTATAGCGCTGACAACGGCGGCAGCCCTTCCCCTCCCTTGTAGGGGAGGGGTCAGGGGTGGGGTCAGTAACATCAAACAATAAATAGTGATTTAAAAAAAACTGCCTACACTGCTTACACTTGAAGCTAACACGTTGGCTGTCAATGCAAAACCAAGTGTAGGCAAATTGGTTTAGTGTAGGCAATGTAGCGAAGAATGAATACTGACCCCACCCCCTGCCCCTCCCCTACAAGGGAGGGGAATGCCTTACGGGGTTCCTACAGCGCCGACAACCGCGGCAAGTCCCACCATTGGAGGGGAATGCCTTGCGGAATACCTTCGCATAGATAATGGCGGAATACCTTGCGGAGAATCCCTTCGCATAGATAATGGCGGAATGCCTTTCGGGGCCCTATAGCGCTGACAACGGCGGCAGCCCTTCCCCTCCCTTGTAGGGGAGGGGTCAGGGGTGGGGTCACTAATTTCAAATAAAAACCACCGCAAAAAAGCGTTCCCACGGCCTGGAACAAATGTTCCAGGCCGTGGAATGAATCTGGAACAGTGCTCTTGACAGCGATGAAGCCCGGTTTTCTTGATGCCATCGCCAAGCCGTTGCCTACACTAAACAAAATTGCCTACACTGCGCAACCATCTGTCGGACAGCTGGTTAAGCCTCAGTGTAGGCAGTGTAGGCAAATTCTTGAAATGTTTTCCTGCGCCTGCGTGTGTGCGCATACCTTATTATATGGCTACAGGCTAACCTCGACGCCGAGGCCGAGCACGCGGTTGGTGCGGGTGAAGGAGTCGCTGACCAGCGGCTGCTTCGACGTCACGCGGTCGTAGGTGTCGTACATGGTCTGGAAGTAGGCGGCCTTGAGCGTCACCTTGTCCGTAGCCTTGTAGTTGAAGCCGAAGCCGAGGCTGTAGCTGTTGACGACGAACGACATGTCGTTCATATACTCGTCGGTCAGTCCGTAGCGGGTGAGCTGTCCGCCGGCCGAGATGGTCAGGCGGTCGGCGACGTCCCACTCAGCACCGGCCAGCAGCTCGTTGGAGTTGTGGCTCAGCTCGTCCTGGGCGTTGCCATACCAGTCGGCCTCCTTATCGAAGAAGTGGTGCCAGCCAGCGCTGATGCGCACGTCGCTGATAGGACTCCACTGCACGCCTACCGACAGCAGGGCGGGGGCATCCTCGTTGACCGACTCGCCGTCGCGGTACTTGTTGACAGCCTCAATCTCGCTGGCCTCGAAGACCGTCGACTCGTTCTTCATGCGCATCTGCGTCTTGAACTCATACTTGGCGGCGAAGTTGAAGCGGTCGTTCAGGCGGTAGTCGACGCCGATGACGGGAGCTACGCCGACACCCGACTGGTTGCAGAGCAGATTGACGCCCTGCGAGTACTTCTGCAGCGAGCTGAAGCTCTTCTTGGCACCCTCGAGCTGAGCCTTCGTGGCTACCAGCTCAGCGTACTGAGGTACGGCGGTGGCTCCGGCGGCCTCATACTGCGCCATGCCGGCATTGACCAGGTCGATGTTGTTGTCGACGGTGGTGGCTGCCGTCTGCAGGAAGCTGCCGAAGTTCATGTAGCGGTCCTCGCCCACGTTAACCATGATATTGCTGATCTTGGCCTTGTAGGTGGCTGTGCCGTAGAGCACGCGCAGGCCACCGTAGACCGACAGACGGTCGTTGACCTTGTAGGCTGTTCCGGCCTGAATGCCGAAGTAGTACTGGCGGCCCTCCATATAGCCGTCCATGTCGTAGCCCTGGGCACCGAACGGCGTGAGCTGCGTGGCGATGTTGCCGACAACGCTCTCGAAAGAGCCCAGACCGTCGGCAAACTCACAGCTGCCGCCGCCGCCAGGCACCGAGAGGTTCAGCTGCCACGACCAGTTGCCCGTGTTGTAGGCAGCCTGCAGCGAGGGAATGAAGGGGGCGTCGGCCGTGCCCTCGAAGGTCTTCGTGGCCTGGCCGTTGTTCTTGCGGCCATACTTGAAGAAGTCGTTGGTCGACGTGATGGTGCGCGTCTGGTGGGCGTACTGCCAGTTGAAGCCAATGTGCAGGCCCTCGGGCATGAAGGCCACACCGGCGGGGTTGGAGTAGACGCCGTCGAGCGCGATGGAGGCATCGCGTGCGGGGTTCCTTAAAAAGTCGATACTCTGGTTTGTGTTGGTCAGAATGCCTCCGGCCTGGGCGGTGGCTGCTGCGGCCAGCATCATGGCGCCGGCGAGCGTAGCTTGAATTTTGTTCATATCCTAAAAACTTCTTAAAATTTCGGCTGCAAAGGTATTGTAATTGTTCCGAACGGGACTGTTTTCGTACACAGTATTAGGATATGTTAACTTAAAGGAACTTAAATACTGCACAAACCATACGGTTTTGTGCAATTATTGGAGTGGTAGTTTCGGGGGTGTGGTCAGTAATATGATTATCATATCCACGATTCAGCTACAGCACTATAGCGGATCGACGTCGTAGTAGACTTGTAGCGAGGCGTAGCGCTTGTCCTGCAGCATCTGCTGCTGGGCGAGGGCGAGGTAGCGGCGGACGTCGGCCAGATTGAGGCCGTTCTCCAGCTTGAGCACGAGCTTGCGGATGCAGAGCGACTTGACGCGCGCCACGCCGGGCTTGTCGGGGCCGAGGACGCGGGCACCGAACCACTGGCGCAGGCGGAGGCCCAGCTCCTGGGCGGCGGTCTCTGTCAGCGTGTCGCTGCGGTGCTTCAGGTAGACGGCAATGAGGCGGTAGTAGGGCGGATAGTGGAACTGCTGGCGCTCGGCACAGAGCGAGCGGTAAAGGCTTTCGTAGTCGCCCCGGACCACCTGCTGGATGATGGGCAGCTGGGGCTGGCGCGTCTGCAGGATGACGAGGCCGCGACGGCCCTTGCGGCCGGCTCGCCCGCTGACCTGCGCCATCATCATGTAGGCATGCTCGTAGGCCCGGAAGTCGGGGTAGCTGAGCATGGTGTCGGCGTTAAGGATGCCGACCACGCTGACGCGGTCGAAGTCGAGTCCCTTCGAAATCATCTGTGTGCCGATGAGCAGGTTGGTGCGACCTGAGCCGAAGTCGCTGATGATGCGCTCGTAGGCATTGCGTGTGCGGGTGGTGTCGAGGTCCATGCGGCTGATGCGCGCCTCGGGGAAGATGTCGCGCACGTCGGCCTCAATCTTCTCCGTGCCGTAGCCGCGTGTCTGCAGGTCGTTGCCGCCGCAGGCCGGGCACACGACGGGCACCTGGTAGACGGCCCCGCAGTAGTGGCAGACCAGCTGGTTCATCTGGCGGTGGAGCGTCAGCGAGACGTCGCAGTTCTGGCAGCGGGGCACCCATCCGCAGGCCTTGCACTCGATCATCGGCGCGTAGCCCCGGCGGTTCTGGAAGAGGATGGCCTGCTCGCCGCGCTCAAGTGCCTCGCGGACGCGCGCTAATAAAAGAGGTGAGAAGGGGCCGGTCATCATCTTGCGGCGCTGCAGGTCCTTGATGTCGACGACCTGTATCTCGGGCAGTTCGATGCCCTGGTGGCGCTCGGTCAGCTGTACGTAGCCGTACTTGCCCGTCCGTGCATTGTGGTAGGACTCCATCGAGGGCGTGGCGGTGCCGAGGAGCACCTTGGTCCCCAGCATGATGGCTGCCGAGCGGGCATGATAGCGGGGCATGGGGTCCTGCTGCTTGAAGCTCGTCTCGTGCTCCTCGTCGACGATGACGAGTCCGAGGTTCTGGAAGGGCAGGAAGACGGCTGAGCGGGCACCGAGGATAACGTCGTAAGGATGGCCGGAGAGCTGCTTCTGCCAGATTTCCACGCGCTCGGCATCGCTGTACTTGGAATGGTAGATGCCCAAGCGGTCGCCGAAGACGCGGCGCAGGCGGTCCATCATCTGGACGGTCAGCGCTATCTCGGGCAGCAGGTAGAGCACCTGGCGGTGCTGGTCGATCTCGCGCTGTATGAGGTGGATGTAGATTTCAGTCTTGCCTGAGGAGGTGACGCCGTGCAGCAGCGTGACCTTCTTCTTGAGGAACGACATGAGGATTTCGTTGTAGGCCGTCTCCTGGGCGGGGCTGAGCTTCTTGAGCAGTTCGGGGTGGGGTTCGCCGCCGTGGTTCAGACGGCCCACCTCCACCTCGTAGGTCTCGAGTATGCCGCGCTTGATGAGCATCGTGACGGTCTGCAGCGTGTGGCCTTCGTTCAGCAGTTCGTCGCGGGTGATTTGATGGTGAAGGGTGAAGGGTGAAGGGTGAAGGGAGGCTTGTTCCTGCGCAGAGTCTATTCTCCCTTCACCCTTCACCTGACACCCTTCACCCTTCACCTGACACCCTTCACCAGAAGAAGCCAGAAACAGGAAGTCGGTCATCGCCTTGAGCTGCTTGGGTGCCCGCTGCAGCATGTTGAGGGCAATGTGTTGGGCGGCCTCGCTGCTGAAGGCCTCGGTCAGCCGGATGTAAGTCTCGGTCTTGGGGCGGTAGCCGTCCTCAGCCTTCAGTCCGGCGGGGAGTGCCGCCTTGTAGACCTCGCCGATGGGCGACATATAGTAGGTGGAAATCCACTGCCACAGGGCCAGCTGCGAGGGCAGCAGGATAGGCTCCGCATCCATCAGCTGGAGTATATCCTTCACCTCGTAGCCTTGCGGCTGGTCGTCATGTAGCTTGGCAATGATGCCCACGTGCTGCTTGTTGCGCCCGAAGGGAACGAGCACGCGCTGCCCCGCCTTTACGCTGTCGCGCCACTGCTGTGGAATGGCGTAGGTAAAGCAGCCGTCGAGCGGCACGGGCAGTATGACATCGGCAAAGTTCAAGATTCGTTAGAAGTAATAGGCCACGGCGACGTGCCAGGCATTGGTTTTCGACTTGGCGCGGTTCCAGCTGGTATCTTTCAGGTCCTCGCCTATCTTGTCCCAGGTGAAGTCGGCCGTCTTGCCGGCGGGAATGTTATAGTAGATGCCAGCCTCGAAATGGCTGAGGAAGCTGACGCCCAGTCCCAGGTTGAAGCTGATCATCGTGTTCTGCAGGGCGTATTGATGATTGTTCATGGCTTCGTCTTTCCAGTAGAACACGTCGTCGCCGACGTTGAGGCTCAGCTGGGGGCCGGCGTTGACAAAGATGCCCAGTGCATCGCCTACTCCTACGCCGTAGCGCAGGTCGCCGCCCAGCAGGAGGCTCTTCTGCAGGATTTTCTCGCCGTCGACCTTCAGGTCGCGCTGGCTGTAGAGCACCGATGCGTCGATGTGCAGTCCTACCACGGGCAGGGTGAACTTCACCACGGGGCCGAGGTAGAAACCGGCGCGGTTGGCCTCGCGAAGGTCGCTGGCGTTAAAGTTCATCTCGGTGAGTTCGAACCCGCCTTTGAGTCCGAAGTCAACAGGTGTGCCCGCCTTTATAGGCAGGCTCAGCACCATCGCCAAGACAATCACCAGCTTTCTGCCAATCATCTTATCAATGTCTTTGTCTGCGTACCGACACGCGGGCGGCGGCTGGCGATGAAGAGGACGATGCCGACTTCGACTTGCTGGCCTTCTCGGCCTTGGTCTTCGTGCGGCGCTCCTTCTTGGCTTTCTTCACGTTGGCCTTGGTGTCGGCCACGCTGTCGAGCGAGTCTCTCTTCAGCTTGTCGCCGAAGATGTTGTTCTTGAACGCCTCCAGCTCGGCCTCGATGCGCTTCTGCTCGTCCGAGAGCTTGGTGGAGTCGCCGCCGGCAATCTGTGCCAGCGTCTTGCCCAGCATGTTGTTGGTCTTGTAGATTTTGCCCTTATACTTGTTGAGCGTGAAGAAGTCGTCCATCGACATGACGGCGGCATTGTTGACGTTCGACGTCATGACGGTCTGTCGGCTGAGGAACGGCTCCAGGTCTGAGTACTTCACCCAGAAGAGCGGGTACTGTGTGGCCTCGCCGCCGAAGTCGTCCTCGCGCATCATGATGGGGCAGAGGGCCAGCGGCTTGATGTGGAAGGTGGCGTTGCTCTGGTCGTAGTAGGCGCTCTCCTTCAGGTAGTACTTCATCACCTCCTGCGAGGGTATGTCGCTGTTGTCCACCTTCAGCTTGCCGTTCTGCTCCTCGTAGAAGATGTGCTTGTCGTCGAGCACGGTCTTGAACTTCACCTTCGCCTCGTCCGAGAAGTCGTCGTTGCCGTCGTTGGCCACCGAGTACTCGTAGATGGGAATGTAGCCGTTCTGCGCCAGCTTGAAGATGTAGGTAAACAGGTTCAGCTGCTTGCCCTGCGGCTGCACGGGGTAGTACAGTCCGGCGTTGGCATCGTCGTTGAGGTTCAGCTCACGGTAGATGTCGCGGCGCCACACCACGTCCTCGGGCATGTCGAGGGCTACGGGATAGCTGATCTGCATGCGGCGGGTCATGCCCTGCGACTGTTGCGCGCCCTGGCTCTTCTGCTGCTGGGCTTGCTTAGCCTGCTGCGTCTGCTGCACGCGGCTGCGCTTTGGCTGCGCTGTAGCTGCGCCGACCGTCAGCGTTATCATCAATAAGAACAATAGTCTTTTCATATCTTTCTAATTTACAATAATTTCCATTGGGTTCTGCAGCGTGCGCTGAATGCCGTCGGGACCGACGGCCGTCACACGTGAGATGTAGAAGCGGCGGTTGCGGGCCAGCTTGCGGAACGTATCCTTCTGGCGGTCGGAGAACTGCGCGCCGTTGCTGGGTATTTGCACAGCGTTGCCCATGTTGTCGAAGAACACCGTCTCGAACGACACCACCTTGAAGGTGATGTCGAGGATGCCGTCGTCGATGGCGGCGCCGATGCCGTCGATGCCCATCAGGCTGCCCTTGGCCAGACGGCCGCCCTTGAAGCGCGAGGGGTTGCCCTGCTCGTCCTTCATGGCGATGAACGGGGTGGGGTCGGGCAGCTTGCGCACGCGGAATGTGAACTGTCCCATCTGCTGCGGGCGCCCCGTGTTGGTCGAGGTGACGGTGATGGTCACGTTCTCGCCTACCTTCGTCGGCCGGGCGATGTACTTGCCGGGACCGGTGGGCTGCAGCGTGCCGCCGCCGCTCATCGAGGCCTGAATCTTGTTAAGAGGCACGCCGGGCACGGAGACGCTGATGGGGTTTGAGTAGCCGGCGTAGAGCATGTTCATCAGGTCGGCCGAGACGGTGGCCGACGGGTCGACGACGGTGTACTTCTGCGAGAAGTCGCGCTTGATCTTGTCGCCGTTGCCGTTGACGGTCTCTATATGGCCCGAGAGAGTGAAGTCGCCCGTCGAGCCGCAGATGCGCTCATAGATGTTGTTGCGCAGCGTCACCTTCTGGTTGCCGATGTAGATGTCGGGCACCTGCGTGGTATCGACGGCGGCCATCACGATGTGGGCCGAGAACTTGTCGCCACGGACGATGGTCTGCGAGTTCGGGATGACGAAGGCCTCGAGGGCGTTCACGCGGATATCCTTCACGTCGATGTTCTGCACCAGCGTGTGGAGCACCTCGCGCTCGGCACTGCGCACGTCGTTCTGCAGCTTCGAGAGCAGTGTGACGGCGGCAGCGGCGGGCATCGACTCAAACATATACTCCTGCCAGTTCTTGCCCAGTCCCGTCGGGGGGACGTCGGTGGTCAGGTCGCTGGCTATGGTGTGCTGCTTGGCCGTGTCGGGAATCATCTTCAGGATGCGCTCGCGGTACTGGTCGATGGCCGACTTCAGGTCGCCGCCCTGGCCGCGGCCGGGAGCCAGCATCACCTGGTTGGCAGCCTCCAGGTCCTCCTTGTTCCGCAGGTTCTTGGGGTTGCCGTCGCTGCCGTCGGCCTCGCGGGCGATGGCCAGCTTCAGGTCGGCAGCGAAGTTATAGATGGAGTCGCTCATCTGGCGCACCAGCATGGCCTTGTCGTACCACTCCTTCACCTTCTGCGGGTTGGCCTTCATCTGCTCCTCAAAGTCGTCGTATATGGCCAGGTTCTCCTTGGCGGCGTTCGACGTGGTGCGGTTCAGACTTTCCTCCACGATGGAGAAGCCGTTGAGCACCTCGTTCGAGACGTTCAGCGCGAGCATGGCCATCAAGACGACGTACATCAGGTTGATCATCTTCTGGCGCGGCGAGACTGGTCTTTTCTTTATTGCCATGGTTTGATGGGGATAATGGGCATTATGGGGTTATTGGGTGATGGGAGCCTTGGGCATGTTGACGGTCATAGCCTCAATCATGCGGGCGTAGATCTTGTTCAGCTCGGCTATCTGGTCGGCCATCTTGCGCGTCTGCTCGTTGATTTCGTCGATGGTGCCAATCTGCTGGCTGGCACCCTTCAGCTGCATCTCGTAGATCTTGCAGATACCGGTCAGCGTGCGGTTCAGGTTCTCCATCTCCTCAGAGTCGCGCGTCAGGCGCTCGCTCTGCTCGGCCACCTTCGAGAGCATCTCCGTCAGGCGCTTCAGCTCGTCGACATAGTTGGCCGTGGCCTCCTCCAGTTCGGGGTTCACCTCAGGCACAGGCGAGATAACCGTACCGCCAGCCATCGTCGTTACCGACGAAGCAACGGCAGCAATGGCCTCGGTATCGACCGTCGGAGCTTCGCCAGCCTGCGGCATGACCACGTCCTCACCAGTCTGTCCGCTGTGCTGCGGCGTTGCCGCAGCTCCACCGCCGCCGATGATAACGGTACCGCCACCGCCGCCGATAACGCCGCCACCACTGATAACGGTGCCGCCACCGCCAATGACGGTGCCGCCGCCACTGTACGAGACGCCCTCACCGCCGGTTTCGACTTGTTCGTTAGACAGCGGAGCTTCCGTCGCTTCAACACCGCCAACGGCTCTGTCGGCTCCGCCAACAGTCACCACTTCGGTGCCCACGTGCGTCGGCAGTTCCATGCCGTCGGCCGTCTTGTCGAACGGACGGTCGAAGGCAGCGATGAAGAACACCACGACCTCAGTGCCCATGCCGAGGAACAGCATGAAGTTGGCACCCGGTAGGTGGGTCAGCTTGAAGAGCGTACCCAGGATCACAATCGACGCACCCCAGCTGTAGGCGTAGTTCATGAACGTCTGTCCGGGGACACTGTCGAGCCACTTCTGCAAGCGGTAGATGATATTGAACTTACTGTACTTTGTCATATCTGTTTACTGTTTAATGGATGGTGGAGCCGCCGAAGTTGTGGCGTGTCTCACCTTTGTTGGCTACTTTTTTTTTGAGGTCTTGCCTGGCTTGGTCTTCTCGCTCACGGTGTTGGCCAGCGAGCGCACACAGCGGAATCCGATGTAGCTTCGGGGCTGGTTCTGGAACTCGCTTGAGCGCCAGGCCGAGCGGATGTAGCTCTCGGGGTCCTTCCACGAGCCGCCGCGCACCGACTTCTTCTTCAGCCGGTAGGGGTCTTCCTTGGCGGCGTTGTAGCGCAGTTGCGGGTTCACGTCGTTCATGGCGTCGACGCCAGCCTCGGTGTAGATGGTCGATGTCCACTCGGCCACGTTGCCGGCCATGTCGTACAGGCCGTTGGTGTTCGACGAGTAGATGCCCACCTTCGACGTTATCAGGTTGCCGTCCTTGGTGTAGTTGCCGTCGTCGGGCTTGAAGTTGGCAAAGAAGCAGCCCTTGCCCGATGCCACGTCCTCGTTCTCCCAGGGGAACTCCGTGCCGTCCTTGCCGCGGGCGGCATACTCCCATTCAGCCTCGGTCGGCAGACGGTAGCGCTGCACGAATCGGGCGGCGGGGCCGAGGCCCTTCAGCAGGTACTCCGTGCGCCAGGCGCAGAAGGCGTTGGCCTGCTCCCAGCTCACCCCTACCACGGGGTAGTCGTTGTAGGCCGGGTTCGAGAAGTAGTTGCGCATATACACCTCGTTGTCGGCGTTGGGGAAGTCGTTCACCCAGCAGGTCGTGTCGGGATATATATTAATAATGTACGTGTTAAGGAAGTCCCACGGGCCGCTCAGCTCGCGGTTCAGCGTCTCGCGCACAATCTTGCCCTCGTCGTTGATGTAGGCCGTGTCCTTCGAAATCCACACCTTCTCGTTCTCGTCGACGGCGATATCCGTGTTCAGGTTGCGCTCCTCGGGGTTGAGACGGTTGCGTCGCAGGGCAGCTGTCGTGTAGTCGTAGATTTCGTACTTGTAGTTCATCTGCGATGCGTCGAGCATCTTCTCGCCTGTCACGGGGTTGGTGACGTAGAGACTCTCGATGGCGCGCTGCTCGTCTTCGTTGGGCTTGCGGGGCAGGCTCTTCTTCCAGTTCAGGTGGGGCTTGACGGGGTCGCCGTTCTTGTCTTCCTCAATCTTGTAGGTCTCGTCGCCGCCGTAGTTGGGGTCGGCCAGTCGCTCACGCAGGATAGAGTCGCGTACGTAGTTCACAAACTGGCGGTATTCGGAGTTCGTAATCTCCGTGTCGTCCATCCAGAATCCGTCCACCGAGATGTCGCGCACGGGCGTCTCCTTGCCCCAGAGCGAGTCCTGCTTGTCGATACCCATCTTCAGGTGGCCGCGCTTGATGAGCACCATGCCGTAGGGGACAGGCTCTGAGAAGGCCCGTCCGCTGCTTCCTGTCAGTTCGCCACCACTGCCCGATGCCACCTTGCTGCCGAAGCAGCCGGTCAGTAAGATCACCGCCATGGCGCAAAACACTATTGTCAGTCTTTTCATATCGTTGTTATAATAGTCTTACACTCTGATGCTTGTTCCTGCCCTTCTTCCCGAAGTCGATGTCGGTCTGGTAGCCCACGTGCAGCTCGTGGCTGCCGTTGCCGATGCTGATGGCCCGGGTGTAGGCTTCGTAGCTGTAGCCCACCATGATGCCGTGGAACTGTCCGCCGATGAACACCGTCACCGAGTTGGTGGGGCTGTAGCCCAGGCCGGCATACATCAGCCGGTTCTCGTGCGAGTACCTGAGTCGGGCGGTGATGTCGCCCCTGTACGCGACGGCATCGGTGCGCCCCATGACCGAGGTCTGCAACATAAGTAACGGATTTCTCAGCCGAATATTGTATCCGCCTGTAAAATAATACGTCCGGCTGACGTCCAGCTCGTTCGTCTCGCCCAGTTCGATGACGGGCGCCAGGGCGTGCTGCACCGAGGCTCCCGCGTACCAGCCGCTGCGGTGGCTGTAGTAAATGCCGCCGCCGAGGTCGAGGGCGTTGCCGGTGATGTCCGACTTCGTGAAGGCAGGGTCGTCGGCCATGTCCAAGTCCACCTTGCCGCCGTCGAATGTCTCGTTCAGCAGTCCGCCCTGCACGCCGATGCTGAGCATGCCGCCGAACAGGCGCCGCTTGAAGGCGTACTGCGCGGTGATGCGCTTGTGCGAAAACAGGCCGATCTCGTCGTTCATCAGCTGCAGGCCCACACCGTGGTACGAGCGGAAGAAGTAGAGGGGCAGGTCGGCGCCGATGAACATCGTCTTGGGGCTGTTCTCGAATCCCACCAGCGTCATGTTGTAGGCTCCGCTCACGTTCAGCTTCTGGTCCTTGCCCACTGCCGCAGGGTTAAACGCAGTCTCCATCGCCCAGTAGTGACTGAACGACGGATCGTACTGTGCCCGGGCCTGAAGCCCCATAATAAGTACGGCGGCGAGTATGGCGTAACGTCTAAGCACATCTAATATAACGTATTTTTTTTTGTTTTATTGTAATTTATTCGTATCTTTGCAGCCAATAATGACAATCAACAGACTAAAAACACCGATGAAGACAACCTTTCTGACCGTATTGCTGGCCTGCGCTACTGCCGTGACAGTAGCCCAGGGCACCGTGAAACCAGCCATTCCGCGCGACGCCGCGCTCGAGGCTAAAGTAGAGAAGACACTCGCCAAGATGACGCTCGACGACAAGGTGGGCCAGATGCTCGAACTGAACTTCGACATCATGGGCAAGTACCAGGACGGCGGCTGGCAGCTCAACGAGACGACGCTCGACACGCTCATCTCCAAATACCGGGTGGGCAGCATCCTCAATGCCCCCGGCACCCGCGCCCACACCGTCGACGAGTGGCAGAAGTGGATAAGGCTCATCCAGCAGAAGTCGATGAAGTATCTCGGCATACCCGACATCTACGGACTCGACCATAACCACGGCGTCACCTACACGCAGGCGGGCACGCTCTTCCCGCAGCCCATCAACCTCGCCGCCTCGTTCAATACCGACCTGGCTTACAGCGGGGCACAGATCACGGCCTACGAGAGCCGCGCCGCCAACTGTCCCTGGGTCTACAATCCCGTTGTCGACCTGGGGCGCGACCCCCGCTGGCCCCGAATCTACGAGAGCTTCGGCGAGGATGCCGTCGTCAACGCCCGCATGGTTGAGGCGCAGATAAAGGGCTATCAGGGCGACGACCCGAACCACCTGGGGAAATTTAATGTGGGAACAAGCACCAAGCACTACTTTGCCTACGGCGCTCCCTGGTCGGGCAAGGACCGCACGCCGGTCTACCTTTCGCCACAGCTGCTGCGCGAGAAGTACTTCGAGCCCTTCAAGGCCGCAGCCCTCGCCGGCACGCTGACCATGATGGTCAACTCGGGCAGCATCAACGGCGTGCCCGTGCATGCCAGCTATGAGTACCTGACGAAGTGGCTGAAGGAGGACTTGCAGTGGGATGGCATGCTCGTCACCGACTGGGCCGACATCAACAACCTGTTCCAGCGCGAACGAGTGGCGAAGGACAAGAAGGATGCCATCCGCATAGCCGTCAATGCCGGCATCGACATGTCGATGGACCCCTACAGCGTCGACTTCTGCATTCTGCTCAAGGAGCTGGTCGAGGAGGGCCAGGTACCCATGTCGCGCATCGACGATGCCGTGCGCCGTATCCTGCGCGTGAAGTATCGTCTCAACCTCTTTGACGAGCCCAACACGGGCGGGAAGGGCTACGAGCAGTTCGGCTCCGACAAGCATGCCGCCGCTGCCCTTGCTGCCGCCGAAGAGACCATCGTCCTGCTGAAGAACGAGGGCAGCATCCTGCCGCTGGCCAAAGGCGGGAAAATCCTGCTTACTGGTCCGAATGCCAACCAGATGCGCTGTCTGAACGGCGGCTGGAGCTACACCTGGCAGGGCTCGAATGCCGAGGACCTGGCCGAGAAGTACAACACCATCTACGAGGCCCTTTGTAATAAATATGGTAAGGAGAACATCACGCTGGAGCAGGGCGTGACCTACACCGAGCGCGGACAGTACTGGCAGGAGAACGCACCGCAGATTGACCGTGCCGTCCAGGCTGCTGCCAACTGCGACGTCATCATCGCCTGCATAGGCGAGAACTCCTACACCGAGACGCCCGGCAACCTCACCGACCTGTGGCTCTCGGAGAACCAGCGCAACCTCGTCAAGGCGCTGGCCAAGACGGGCAAGCCCCTGATCCTCGTGCTCAACGAGGGCCGTCCGCGCCTCATTGCCGACATCGAGCCGCTGGCTAAGGCTGTCGTCGACATCTTACTGCCCGGCAACTACGGCGGCGACGCCCTGGCCAACCTGCTCAGCGGCGATGCCAACTTCTCGGCCAAGATGCCCTACACTTACCCCAAGGAAATCAACTCGCTGATCAACTATGACTACAAGGTGAGCGAGGAGGTCGGTACGATGGCCGGTGCCTACGACTACGACGCCAAGGTCATCCTGCAGTGGCCCTTCGGCTACGGACTGAGCTACACCACCTTCGACTATGCCAACCTGCGCGTCGACCGCCAGCAGTTCGCTGCCGGCGACGTTCTCACCGTCAGCGTCGACGTCCGCAACACGGGCCGTCGTGCCGGCAAGGAGCCCGTACTGCTCTACTCGAGCGACCTCGTGGCCTCCATCGTGCCCGACAACCGCCGCCTGCGCTGCTTCACGAAGGTGGAGCTTGCGCCTGGCGAGACCAAGACCGTCACCTTCCGCCTGCCCGCCAACGACCTGGCATTCGTGGGAGCCGACGGCAAGTGGACGCTTGAGGAGGGCGACTTCATGCTCCGCATCGCCCGCCTATCACAGAAGGTCAGCTGTACCAAGGCCAAGGTCTGGGACACGCCGAACATCTGATGTCTTAAGCATATAATTGTTATTCACAGGAATCATCCTACACTTCCGACACTCCCTACACCTGTTGAACTTTCTTAGGTGTAGGGAGTGTCGGAAGTGTAGGATGAAAAGCGTGAATGGCAACTATAATAGTAGAAATGGCCGGAATAATCGACAAGACCATACTTTTTTCCGGCCATCTGAGGCAGGAACCGACACCTGAACCGACACCCCGGCAAAAGGCGCCGGGTTACGAGCAAAAGGCACCGGGTTTTTGTCAAAAGGCGCCGGGTTTTGGGCAAAAGGCGCCGGGTTTTGAGCAAAAGGCGCCGGGTTTTGAGCAAAAGGCGCCGGGTTTTGAGCAAAAGGCGCCGGGTTTTTGCCAAAAGGCGCCGGGTTATAAGTGTTGGGCCGTGATGTCTAATTGTTAATCTTTCATAACAACGGCTGCCGAAGTTTTAACTTTCCTTGAATAACGCCGTCAATGGAATATAACTGTATTTATCAACCAAATGTATTCATACTTATGAAAAAAGTTATTCTTTCATTAATGGCGCTCTCAAGTCTGACGGCGTCGGCCCAGTTCGGGGCTCCAAGACAAAACCCCATTGTTCCCTCAGTCGTTGAAAACGTTGTCGAAGACTTCAAGCCTGCTTCGACCAACCAGGACAACAAGCAGTACCCGATGGTCAACTCACAGCGCATGGTCCGCGCACAGATTTCGGCTCCTAAGGCCACTTTCGTCGGACTCGACATCGACGGCAAGATCTACGAGATGACCAAGGACGAGAACGGCGTGTGGACGGGAACCTCGGCTCCTCAGGACGAAGGTTTCCACTACTATCAGCTGAACATCGACGGCGCCTCGGTGCCCGATCCCGGTAGCAAGTACTACTATGGTGCGAGCCGTTGGGGCAGCGGAATCGATGTCCCAGCCCAGGACGAGGAGTTCTACACGGTGAAGAACGTGCCACAGGGCTCCATCAACGAGGTCTACTACTGGTCGACGGTGACCGAGAAGATGCGTCACGGCTATGTCTACCTGCCCAACGAGTACTTTAAGAACCCCACAAAGAAGTTCCCCGTGCTCTATCTGCAGCATGGCATGGGTGAGAACGAGACGGGCTGGAGTGCGCAGGGCAAGACGGGCATCATCATGGACAACCTGATTGCAGCCGGCAAGGCCATACCGTTTATCATCTTCATGGACAACGGCCTCGACGTGCGCCGTCCGGGCGATCAGCAGGGTGGCTTCGGCTTTGGTGGCGGTCAGCGCCCGCAGGGTGCTCCCGGTCAGGGCGGACAGCGCCGTGGCGGCTTCGGTGGTTTTTCTGGTCCGTTCCAGGACGTGCTGCTCAAGGACATTGTCCCGATGGTCGAGAAGAACTATCGTGTGATTGCCGACCCGCAGCACCGTGCTTATGCCGGTTTGTCGATGGGCGGCATGCAGGCCCGCGAAATCACGCTTGCCAACCCCACCGTCTTTGCCTATGTCGGCATGTTCAGCAGCGGTACCATCACGCCTGAGCAGATCAAGGGCTCAGAAGGCTATGCAAAGACCAACAAGGTACTCTTCATGAGTGCCGGCGGCAAGGAGACCAGAATGGCCGAGGGCGACGGCAGCGTTGTGAAGGTTGCCCAGGACCTGAAGGCAATGGGCATCAATGCCCATAGCTACGTGTCGCCCGGAACGGCTCACGAGTGGCAGACCTGGCGCCGCAGCCTCTATCAGTTTGCCCAGCTCCTCTTCAAGTAGTCTCTGCTGCGAGAGCGGTGTACCGAAGAAAGATTCCCGAATCGCCTGACGGTTCGGGAATCTTTTATGCTTTCGGGGCAGGGGCCTTAGCGCACCAGGATCTTCTTGCCGCCTACGACGTAGATTCCGGCGGGCAGGCCGAGGGTGGCGCGGCTGCGGTCGACGCCGCTGCGCAGGAGCTGGCCGGCGAGTGTGTAGACGCTGACCTTCTGGCTGGTAGCAGTGGCAGCCTCGGCGATGCCGGTGGGGGCGTACTGGCTGTCGTTGGTGAGGAAGATCTCCTTGACGGCAACCACCTTGTTGATAACTTTGCCCGACAGGGTGACCATGCGCACGCGGGTGGCGTCGAAGGGCTTGCCGTTGCTGGTCTTCGAGGTGTAGAGGGCGTTCTCGAGGTCGACGACGGTCACAGACTCGTCGACGTTGAGCGGCGTCGAGCAGCAGGCTCCTGTTACCTTGTCGGTGGTGTAGAGGTTCAGCTGAGCCTCGGCCAGCTGCTTCTGGCTGAGCCTGATGACCAGGTACTTATAGGCCGTGAAGTCGATGTTGCTGTCGTAGACCCAGCCCATCTGGCTGTTGGTCGTCGTAAACTTGAAGGCCGAGCTGGTGGCATTCTTGACATAGGTGCCGCTGCCGGCAATGTTGTTGCGCACGAACTGATAGTCGAAGGGGAAGTAGCTGGCCTTGGCCGTGAACGAGCCCTCGACCTTGTTGCCGAGCACGTCGGTGTAGGCCATGCTGACGTTGGTGCTGCCCTGGTCGAGGCCGGTCATCTGTCCGTTGTGGAAGTCGACGATGCCGGCCTCCTCGGGCGTGAACTCCACGAGGCTGTTGACCTGAGCGGTGTGCTTGTCGGCGTAGGTGGCGGTGATGACGGGAATGGCCTTGCCGCCAATCATCGTCTCGATGGTCTTGACGTTGGTGGGCAGGGCAATCTTCGTGACCTTATACATATTTTCGACGGGTGCGGTGAAGTCTTCGGGGAAGAAGTCGGCCTCGTCGAAGTCGGCCTCGGTGGTGAACCAGTCGAAGTCGGCATATCCGCCCTTCTTCTTGGTGGCATAGCAGAAGATGCCGAAGCGCGAGCCCACGAAGACGCTGAGGTTGAAGCTCTGCGAGGTCTGCTGGCCTAACGGCTTCCACGTCTTGTTGTCGAGCGAGTAGTAGAACTTGGCCTTGTTGTCGCCGTACTTCATGCCTGCGCGCAGGTAGACGATGCTGTCGGTCAGTTCGACGGCCTGCGTCTTCGAGGCGGGGGTGAAGTTTGAGCCCGGGTCGCGCACCTTGTCCTGCTCCCAGAACAGCTGCAGCTTGCCGTCGACCATCTCGACACAGATCATGGCGTAGGGGTCCTGCAGGATGCAGATGCCGGCGCGGTCGCCCTCGGTCAGGTGGGTGGCATCGATGCGGACGGTGCCCGTAGTCTCCTTGTCCTTGATGGCGAAGATGCGCTGTGTGAGCATGTTACGGGCCTGCGGCAGCTTTGTGGTGACGTTGGCCGTCTTCAGTCGCAGCCAGCCCGGACGCTCGAAGAGGCTCCAGCAGGCGTTGTCGGGCTTGTGGTTCCACTCCCACTGCATGCCGATGGGGTAGGTGCGGAACGCGTCGGTGGTGGGCAGGCGCTTCACGGCGTTGTCGCCCGAGGCGGCGGGACGTGCCACCCTGCTGACGAACGTCTCGTAGGGCTTGCCGTTGTTGCCCACGGTGAGCCATCCGTCGCTTGTCCACTTAACGGGCTGCAGGTTGGGGAATCGGCCCATGGCGCCGAGGTCCTCCTGCATGACGGTCCACCACTTGCCTGCGACGTCCTCGACGAGGGCACCCTGATGGATGGTGTTAGGACGTCCGTCGTAGCTCTTCTCGACCACCATCTTCTCCTCGTAGGGACCGAAGGGATTCGTCGCGCGGAACACGGCCTGACCTGAGGGCCAGCCGCCGTAGGTGGCGTAGATGTAGTAGTAGTCGCCGACCTTGTAGAAGTGGCTGCCCTCGAGTCCGTCCTTGTTGCTGATGACGGTCTTCTCGCGCTTGAAGTTGAAGTTCTCGTCAAGCTCGCAGACGGAGATGTTGCCGATGCCCTGAGCCACGTAGACCTTGCCGTTGTCGAAGAGCATACCCGGGTCGTAGTAGCTGCGCGACAGCTTCTTCATCGTCCACTGTCCCTCGGGGTTGGTGGCCGTCAGCAGGTAGCCGTTCAGGTTCCAGCCGTCGATGGGTCGCTTCTCGTTGATGAGGATGTGGAACTTGCCGTTGTGGTACTTCATGGAGCAGGCCCACATGCCCGATGAGTAGGCGTTCTTGTTGTTGAGCAGGGTGTAGCCCGCGTCGCTGCCCAGCTGGGCAAGGGGATGGGCGCAGTACTCCCAGTTGACCAGGTCCTGCGACTTCAGGATGGTGGCACCGGGGAAGTGGTGCATGGTGGTCGATACCATATAATAGGTGTCGCCGACGCGGATGACGTCGGGGTCGGGGAAGTCGGCACGGACGATGGGGTTTTGGAAGGTCTTGCCGAAGTCGCTGACGGGCACGCTCTTGAAGTCGGCCTTGGGGTAGTCCTTCTCGTACCACTCGGCATACCAGTCCCAGCAGGCTTTGCCGCAGGCTTCAGGCTCTCCGCCGAATGAGGGTTTGGCCACGCCAGTCTTGATGAGGTCGTCGATGTCGATGAGGCAGTGCGTGCCTGAGAGCGTCATCGAGATGTTGCCGTAGTGGTCGAGCATGGCCTTGTAGCACTGTCCCCACTTCGACGTGGAACCGGTCGACCACGTGCCGTAGTTCGACTCCACCCACTCGCCGTGTTCGTTGTAGTGGCCGGTGCCGGGCTTCTTCGGGCTCCAGTCAATCTCGGTGATGATGATGGGGTTGGTGTCGACGACGGGCACCTGGTTGTGGAACTGCTCAATCTTCTTGCGCTTGCTCGTCTCGATGTTCTTGTCGCGGTCAACGCTCTCGTCGCTGCAGCCGTACCAGCCGGTGTAGTCGTGGACGGCGTAACCGATGTTATAGCCGGTGATGGGGTATGTCTTGTAGTCGGCATAGCCTGACTGCCAGCCGGCGCCGGGCACCCAGACGATGCCGGTGAAGCCGTTCTCGCGGATCTTGTCGACCACGGGCTGGAAGAAGTCGTGCAGGGCCTTCTTGTCGTCGGTGTTCGAGGCGCTCTTGACGCTGACCGGCTCGTTGGCCAGCTCAATGCTGATCTGGCCGGAGTACTTGCGGATGGAGTCGTTCTGTGTGAAGAGGTCCCAGACGTTGATGAGGTACTTCTGGTAGTAGTCGCCGACTTGGATGTTGCCGGGGCAGACCCCCGGTGGGCGCACGACGACATACATGCCGTGCTTCATGGCGCGCTGCATCAGCGGGAAGTAGAGCGACTTCAGATAGGTCGTCAGTCGGGTGGGGTTGAAGTGCTTGATGTCGGCCTCGCCGGTCCATTCCGTCGACTGTCCGAGGGCGATGGGGTAGGTGTAGCTGTTGTCGTTGGTCCAGGCGGGGTCCATGTGCAGGCGGAACACGTTACACTTGGCCTGCTCGAGTCCCTTGAACAGCTTCTCAAAGTAGTTCTGGCAGTTGGTGGCGCCCGTTGAGTTGTAGCCACCTGTCCAGCGGTTGTCGTTGAACCACATGCTCGGTGTGTCCATTACGCCGTGCAGTACGACGTGGTTACCGTGCGTGTCGACCAGCCACTTCCCCTCGACGTGGAGCGAGGGCAGCGGCTTCACGCCCTGCGCCCACGCTGCAATCGTGGTCAGGGCTGCTAAGGCAAATGCCGAAAGTAGTTTCTTCATATCTTTAGTGATGTTAGTTGTTTCAGCTGCAAAAGTACTAATATTATTAATATTAAGGAGCCGTTTTTGTTTCAGAAACTTTCAAAAATGTATTTTTTAATTGTATATGGGTCGTTTTGGGATGTAGCTTTAGTGTTTTTTTGCTATCTTTGCAGGCAAAACACTTGATGATATGAATATGCTACACAGCCGCAGACTCACAGTCAGTCTGTCCGTCCTCCTCGCCGTAGGAGGCATGTATGCCCAGACGGGCAAGGAGTGGGACGACCCGCTCACAACCAGTGTTAACCGCGAGACGGCACATGCCTACAGCCTGCCCATGGCCTCGGAGGCCGACGCCGTGAAGAACGACATGACGCTGTCGCCCTACTACCTCTCGCTCGACGGAAAGTGGAAGTTCCAGTGGGTGAACACGCCGTCGAAGGCCACCACCGCCATGTGTGCAACGGACTATAACGACGCTGCCTGGACCGACATCGACGTGCCCTCGAGCTGGCAGGTGTGGGGCCTGCACAACAACAAGTCGTGGGACAAGCCTCTCTACTGCAACACGCAATACCCGTTCGAGTATAACCGCACGACGTTCAGCGTCATGGCCGAGCGTCCGGGGTGGTTCACCTATAACAGTTCGATGCCCAATCCCGTGGGCACTTACCGCAAGACATTCACGGTGGACGCCGCCTGGCTCACCGGCCACGATGTCTTCGTGCGCTTCAACAGCGTGGGCCACGGTTACTACCTCTGGGTGAACGGCCAGCGCGTGGGCTACTCGGAGGACTCCTACCTGCCGTCGGAGTTCAACATTACGAAATACTTGGTCGAGGGCGAGAACGTGATGGCCCTGCAGGTGTACCGCTTCACCAGCGGCTCGTTCCTGGAATGTCAGGACTACTGGCGCCTGACGGGTATCCACCGTCACTGCTTTATCTACGCAGCACCGAAGGTGCGCATCAGCGACTACTTCTTCACCACCGACCTGGATGCCAGCTATAAGAACGCCAAGGCTAACGTGAAGGTGACCGTCGATGGCACGGACATCACGGGTAACGGCACTGTGGAGGCCAAGATCCTGGACAACGGGCAGGTTATTGCCCAGGGTAGTGCTGGTGTCGGTGATGGCTCCGGCAGCATCGACATGGATGTAACGGCTCCGCGCCTATGGAGTGCCGAGACGCCTAACCTCTACGACCTTGTACTGACGCTGAAGGACGATGCCGGCCACGTCTACGACATCCGCGGCTCGAAGGTGGGCTTCCGCGAGGTGGGCATCCGCAGCGACGGCGCCCTGCTGATTAACGGCCAGCGCATGGTGTTCCACGGCGTGAACCGCCACGACTTCTCTCCCGTCAACGGCCGCGCCATCACCCCCGAGGAGATTGAGGAGGACATCAAGACGATGAAGCGGCTGAACATCAATGCCGTGCGCACCTCACACTATCCCAACGATCCCGTGTTCTACGACCTCTGCGACAAGTACGGCCTCTACGTGCTGGCCGAGGCCGACGTGGAGTGTCACGGCAACTGGGGCCTGTCGTCGGAGCCGAAGTTCAAGAACGCCATGGTGGAGCGCTCGCAGAACCACGTGCGCTGGATGCGCAACCATGTGTGCATCTTCATCTGGTCGTTCGGCAATGAGTGTGGCAACGGCAATAACTTCCAGGCCGTGGCCAATGCCGTGAAGGCGCTCGACAAGACCCGCCTCACACACTACGAGGGCAACAGCAGCTATGCCGACGTCTCGTCGACGATGTACGGCAGTTACGATAACATCAACTGGATTGGCTCGTCGCAGCACAACCGTCCCCACATACAGTGCGAGAACTCCCACTCGATGGGCAACTCGATGGGCAATGTCCGCGATATGTTCGACCTTTACGAGAAGTACCCGTGCCTGACGGGCGAGTTCATCTGGGACTTCAAGGACCAGGGCCTGCTTACCAAGAGTTCGACGGGCAAGGAGTACTGGGCCTACGGCGGCGACTTTGGCGACAATCCCAACAGCGGCAACTTCTGCATCAACGGACTGGTGCATCCCGACTGGACCCTGACCGCCAAGTCGTATAATACGAAGAAGGTGTACCAGCCTATAGAGTGGCGCGCCGTCAGCGGCAAGACGGGAGTCTTCGAGATGAAGAACAAGCTGGCCTTCCTGCCTACCAGCACCTACGATGTCAGCTATAGCGTCATGGACGAGGAGGGCAATGTCATGGGCAGCGGTGCCATCACCGACGAGGTGGCCGCAGGTAAGACGAAGAACATCACCATCGACCTCTCGGCACTCTCGACGCTGGGCGAGACCAAGGAGGCCTTCGTCTACTTCGCCGCCAAGCAGAAGACTGCCACGGCCTGGGCCGATGCCGGCTATGTGGTGGCTGAGGAGAAACTGCCCGTTCAGACGGCCAGGAAGCCGATGTACGACACCGCCCGCCTGCAGGACTGCGGCAGCCTCAGCGTCAGCAACACCAGCACGACCATTACTATTACGAACGACCGCATGAAGGCGGTGTTCAGCAAGTCACAGGGCACGCTGATCAGCTACACCTACGACGGCGTGCAGCTCATCAGCAAGCCACTGCTGCTCAGCGTCTTCCGCCTGCCAACAGATAACGACGGCAACCACGCCGGCGACTGGGACAACCAGGGCCTGCGCAAGCTCACGGTGAGGGGCACGGGCGCTGACGTCCGCCAGCTCGACGGCGACAAGGCGGTGGCCGTCACCATGACCAGCACCCACACCGGCAAGAACGGCACGGCCTTCAAGGTGCTGCTCCACTTCTACGTCTTTGCCGACGGCACCATCATGACCAGCTCGCTGATAAATCCTGCCAGTACGGGTGCCATCCTGCCGAAGATGGGCTTCCGACTGGAGATGCCCTCGACGATGGAGCAGCTGCAGTGGTTCGGCCGCGGCCCGTGGGACAGCTACCGCGACCGCAAGGAGGCCTGTCTGCCCGCCGTCTACCAGAGCACCGTCACCGACCAGTACGAGGAATACATCCTGCCGCAGGAGCACGGCACAAAGCAGGAGGTGCGCTGGCTGTCAGTGCGCAACGGCGACGGCGTGGGTATGCTCTTCGCCGCCCCCGACCAGATGGCAGCCTCGGCCGTACACTTCCGCCCGGAGGACAACTATACCGACCGCAACAACCGCTCGCGCCATACCTATCAGTTCAAGACGTGCGCCACGACGGTCGTCAACCTCGATGCCGCCACCCGTGGCTTGGGCAACGCCTCGTGCGGCCCTGAAGTGCTGGAGAAGTATGAGCTGAGGTCGCAGAATACCTCGTTCCGCTTCTTCCTCATGCCGCTGACCAAGGACGTGAACGCCGCCGAGGCTGCCCGCGTCGATATGCCCGTCTGTATGCCCGTCAGCTGCGAGCGTCAGGACAACGGGCGCATCAAGATGAGCACCACGACCAAGGGCGCCGCCATCTACTACAGCATCGACGGCGGGGAGTATCAGAAGTACACCGCTCCGGTGCTCCACAACCCCGCCTGCTCCGTCACGGCCTACAGCACGGCCGATGGCCTGTTTGAGAGTGCCCGGACGAGCTACGACTTCGATATGTTCATCGACAAGAGCGGCTGGAAGCTCGTCAGCGCCGACAGTCAGCACGGCGGCAACGAGGCCAAACTGGCCTTCGACGGCAAGAACAATACCTTCTGGCACACGGAGTATCAAGGTAGCGAGCCTGCCTGTCCGCACACCATCGTGGTCGATATGAACAAGATATACAAGGTGACGGCCTTCACCTATCTGGCCCGTCAGGACGGCACCCAGAACGGTATGGTGAAGGCTTACGAAGTCTATCTGAGCACCGACGGCAAGACGTGGGGTCAGCCCGTAGCCACTGGCGAGTTCGTCAACACGACATCGCTGCAGGTGGCCAAGCTGAAGACGCCCACCGTGGCCCGTTACCTGAAGCTTGTCGCCAAGTCGGAGATTAACGGTAAGGCCTGGACCAGTGCCGCCGAAATCGGCATCCAGGCCGAGGCCGACGTCACCGCCGTCGCCGCGCCCCGCGTCGTGGGCATCCCCACCTCCACCGTCAGCTACGACCTTGCGGGTCGCCCCGTCTCCTCTTCCGCTCGTCCCGGCCTCCGCATCACCGGCGGCCAGAAGCTGATAGTCAGGTAGCCGATAGCTGTGCGTTCGAAAGATAGCCAAAAAGTAGCCAAAAGTTTTGCACATTCAGCTTTTTTATGTATCTTTGCCCCCGTAATAGCATTCAAGACCGTCTCAGCATCGACAGCTGTAAGACTGATGAAGTGAATGACAATAACTTAAAATTATAACTATATGAACATCAAGCATTTATTACTACCATCCCCTATTTCTGGGGCTAAGGGCACGAAGCAGGGAAGCGGCCTCGGCCGCACGTTGTGCCTTGCGGCACTGTTTGTAACTTTTGCCACCGCAGCCTGGGCTGACGTGGTAATTAACTCCACGAACTTCCCGGACGGGACTTTCCGCACGTTCGTAACTGAAAATTTTGATACCGAAAAACCCAAAGGATCGCTCAGCGATGCTGAACTGCAGGCGGTAACGACGATGGATGTGAGTAAAAAGAGCATTCAGAACCTAAAGGGCATTGAATACTTCACTGCCCTCACGAGCCTGATTTGCTATGGAAACAGGCTGACGCAGCTTGACGTCTCGGCCCTTACAAACTTAGTGACGCTGGAGTGTTATAACAACAGCAGCGTTATGACCACGCTCAACGCCACGGGCTGCACGGCGCTGAAGACCCTGAAGTGCTATAACAGCAAACTGGAGGCCCTCAGCCTGGGGCGCTGCTCAAACTTGGCTACACTCGACTGCCATAGCAACCAGCTGACCGCGCTCAATATCTCTGCCTGCGTGAAACTGACCAGCGTCAGTTGCTACGGGAACAGTATTCGTGGCGACAAGATGGTTCAGTTCATCAACAGACTGCCTCCAAAAACGAGCAACACCAATCTCAACCTCATTTATAATGAGGACGCCAGCTCGGGCAACGAGATTATGCACGCGCAGGTATTGGCGGCCAAAGCCAAGAAATAGACGGTACGGCGGCGAGTCAATAGTAGCTGGAGTGCATACGCCGGCATCATCGCCGTCGACGAGACGACATTCCCCGATGCGAACTTCTTAGCGTGTGTCGGTAAATACGACAAGGACAACGACGGCATACTCAGCGACGACGAAGTGGCCAAAGTGACCGAGATGTACGTAGACGCGAAGGGAATCCAGGATATGACGGGCATAGAATGCTTTGAGAATCTTACCTATCTGTATTGCTGCAATAACCAGATTAGAGACCAGTGGGCCGACATCCTCATCAGCTACCTGCCCACCGTCAAAGGCACTCTGCGCTTCTATTACCGCGAGGGGCCCACAGGCAACTATATGACTCAGAAGCAGTTGGAGGCTGCCAATGACAAGGGCTGGAGCGTCTATGAGTACAGGGATGTCAATGATACCGAGTGGTGGCCCTACGAAGATAACCACTCAGGCATACTCATCGACGAGACGACGTTCCCCGACGAAGAGTTTAGGTGGTGGGTCGGATACAAAGGCCCCGACATAAACAGAGACAGCTACCTCAGCGACGATGAGAGGACGGAGGTGAAGGAAATTAATTTTCGCTTCGATCCTTCTTATTACTCTAGCGATATAAAGTCCTTTCAAGGCATTGAGTATTTCCCGGAACTGGAGGTTTTGCACTGTGGCTATGCCCAGCCGACCTCGCTCGACCTATCGGGGAATCCGTTGCTGACGAGTTTAACCTGCATTTACTCTAATCTGACCTCTATCGACTTGTCGGTATGCCCGCAGCTAAAGAAATTGAGTTTTAATTGCAACTTCGACTCGCTTGACTTGTCGGTATGTCCGTTGCTGACATACGTCAGCGTGGGTGGAAAGATAGGCTCCGTCAATGTGTCGAATCATACGCAATTAGAGCAATTCTACACCAATTCAGGCGAAATTACCTCGATTGACCTGTCTGGTTGTTCGCAACTGAAAAAAGTGAGTATTATCGGTAAGAAGATGGCCTCAATCAACTTATCGGGCTGTACACAATTGGAGTATTTTGCTGCCAATGACAATGAGTTGACCTCGCTTGACTTGTCAGACTGTAAGCAGTTACAGAATTGCTTTATCCCAGATAACCCGCTGACCTCACTCAAGGCGTCAGACCTGCCGCTGCTGAAGCAAATCGAACTCCATAACGTCCAGCTGACTACGCTTGATTTGTCAAACTGCACAAGCCTGCAATATTTGAATTCTCTCTATGGGAACCCATTGACCTCCATCAACGTATCAGGATGTACATCGTTAAACTCGTTGAACTTCTCCAATATGCAACTGACATCGATCAACGTCACGGGCTGCACAAGCATTAATTATGTGGCCATCGACATGAACCGGCTTCAGGGCGAGGGGATGGATGCGTTTGTCGAAAGCATGCCAGTAAGCCCCAAGCCCGAGAGTGCTTACTTCAACTGTATGTCTATATTCGACCCGGCAGAGCAGAACCGCCTCACTCCGGCCCAGGCTGCCAAGCTGAGGGAGAAGGGATGGCCGGTCCAGGCTTATTACAGGCCATTCCGTACCTGGCTCGACTACGACGGCTATGGCAACGGCGACGTTGACGGCAGCGGCACGGTGGATGCCGACGACGTCAAAGCGGTGGTCAACCACATCCTCGGACTGACTGACACCGACACAGACGTTGAGATGGTCGCTGCGCGGGCGATGGAAGAGTCGGCTACGCCCTTCTACAGTCCCATCGTCGCCGATACGAACGGTGACGGTGTCGTCGACATCGCCGACGTCGCGCAGATCATCAGCAAGGTCGGCACCGTCGTCTACCAGAAGCCGGAAAAGTAATTACCGGAAATAGGCGACACCTCGGGTGGTTTGTGTAAAGGGAAACACGGAAACAACCCACACTTCCGACACTTCTGACATAACCGCCTGAGAGTAAGTGCGGTTTTAGGTGCAGGTTCCCGAAAGAACCGACACCTAACCGACACCTGCGTTGTGGATAAATATGCAATTGGCAAGGGGTGGCGGGTTTCGCCCAAAACCCGCCACGTTTTTCCAAAAACCCGCCACGTTTTCGGCAAGAACCGCCGCTTTTTGGCTGCTGGATGCCTCGTTTGCATAAAAATACGTTTGATGTATAGATATGCGTTAGGTGTAGGAAGTGTCGGAAGTGTGGGTTGTTTCCTGTGATTCACAATTATTGCCGTCGTTTGTTATTTTTTTGCTAAAGTTTGCATTTGTTTCAGATAAAATTCGTAACTTTGCGCTCACATTCTGGTAACTAACAAAAAAAGTATAAATATAAAAAAACCTAAATTGTATGAATTACCGCTTGATTGAGAAAGCCAGGAGCGTCTATATGGGACTGTGCCTGGCTGCAATTTGTGGTGGGTTCACGGCATGCACGGATGACTACGACCTGGACGACGAGGGCAACTACCCGTCGTGGCTGGGTGGCAGTATCTATGATGCCATGAAGAACCCGGAGAACCTGCAAGGCGAGAACGGTAACGTGCTGAAGGGTACCTTCAACAACTACCTGCGGCTGATTGACGACTTAGGCTACGCCGAGACCCTGTCGAAGACAGGCTCGAAGACCGTTTTCCCGGCCAACGACGAAGCCTTCGACCGTTTCTACGCCAGCAACCCCTGGGGCGTGAAGAACTACGGCCAGCTGACCGATGCCATGAAGCGCCAGTTGCTCTACGCCTCGATGCTCGACAATGCCCTGCTGGTAGAGATGCTCTCGAACGTGCCTGACGGTGCTACCGCCGTGACGCCCGGCCAGGCTATGAAGCACACGACTGGTGCGAACGTCATCGACACGATTACCCACCTGAGGGGCCGTCATGACATGCCCGTGAACAATCCCTACTGGGAGAAGTACTACGACCGGGGCATCTACATGGTGATGGATGCCACGCGCCCTATGATGGTGCACTTCACCGAGGAGCAGATGACGAACAACAACATCAAGACGCGCGGCGAGAATAGCGACTTTGAGGTTGTGACGGGTACGCCCTACAACGTCGAGGAGAAGTCGGCCTACATCTTCCGCAACAAGATTATCTGTGCCGACGTGACCTGCAAGAACGGCTACATCCACCAGATGGAGGACGTGCTCGTGCCGCCGGGCAACCTGGCCGAGGTCATCCGCAACAATGGTGAGAGCAACCTCTTCAGCCGTATGCTCGACCGCTTCAGTGCACCGTATTACGACGCTGCGACGACGAAGAACTATAACGACTACGCCGCGCAGAACAACCTGCCGCAGATAGACTCCATCTTCCAGAAGCGCTACATGAGTCAGCGCTCGCAGGGCGGGGCACTGACGGTGGACCCGAACCAGACCAACGCCCAGTACGTGCTGCCCTACGACCCGGGATGGAACAACTATAACAACGGCTCGGTGGGCGAGAATGCCTACAAGGACATCGCTGCCATGTTCGTGCCGACGGACAAGGCCCTGAGGGAGTATTTCCTGCCGGGCGGTGGCGGTGAGTTCCTGATCAACGCCTTCGGCAAGAAGCCCAACACCGAGGAGAACCTGGCTGAGAACATCGACTCCATACCGCTGCAGAACGTGCAGCAGCTCGTGGGTAACCTGATGAAGAACTCGTTCGTGGGCACCGTACCGTCGAAGTTCGGCCGCGTCATGGACGAGGCCAACGACCCGATGGGACTGTCGCTCGACGTGCTCAATGTCAACAGCAACGGTTCGTATGACGTCAAGATAGCCAACAACGGCGTGGCCTACATGCTGAACCGCATGTTTGCTCCGCCGTCGCTGATTGCCGTCTCGGCACCGGTGACGCTGAGCTCCAACATGCGCATTATGAACGAAGCCGTCAACGACGGTAAGGGCGGCCGGAAGCCGCTGGCACTGAACGTCAACTACTTTGCCTACCTGTTGGCCATGAGCGCCAACTACGCCTTCTTCATCCCGACTGACGATGCCTTCGAACGCTTTTACATAGACCCGGCCTACCTGAACTCCGACCAGCCGAGGGCTCTGAAGTTCTATTACCAGCCGAAGACACCCTACGTCTACTGCTCGGCCTGGAAGTACGACAAGGAGACGGGCACGGTGGGCACAGACCCGACCGACTCCATCGGCCGTGTATCGACCGACCAGTTCCGTACGCAGTTCATCGACATGCTGAACTACCACACCATCGTGCTGAAGGACGGCGAGACGCTGGGCGGAAACAAGTACTACAAGACAAAGCACGGTGGCGCCATCCTGTTTGGCGGCGACAAGGTGATGAGCGGCGTACAGATAGACGGCAATGTGCCTGTCTCGCAGGTGACGCAGGTCTACAACCAGCAGAACGGTACGGCCTACGCCATCGACCACGTGATTCAGGGCCCGCACCGCTCGGTGCTTGACGTGCTGCAGGGCGACCCGCAGTTCACCGAGTTCCTCGACCTCTGCACCGACTTCGACATGGATGCCATCATGGAGTTTGCCAGCGACAAGCTGGTGGAGGTGAACCCCGTCACCAAGAAGAAGCGCATGGAGGCCTATCACACCTTCGCCGCCAAGGGCGGACTGACCGACAACGTGAACTACTTCAATTCATACAACTACACCGTCTATGCTCCCGACAACGAGGCCATGCGCAAAGCCTACGAGCGCGGACTGCCCCGCTGGAGCGACATCAAGGTGATTTACGACCAGTTTAACGAGCAGTTCGACCGCGAGAAGGCCGGTGGCAGCATCAGCGCCGAGGTGCAGGCTGCCCGCGACAAGGCCCTGGCCATGGTCGAGGAGATCAATGCCTTTATACGCTACCACTTCCAGGACAACTCCATCTATGCCGACAACAGCATCGAACAGGGCGTCTACCCCACGGCCTGCTCCGACACGCTGGGTATCCGCGAGAAGCTGACCGTCACGGGCGGCTCGGGACTGCTCAACGTGAAGGACAAGCGCGGTCAGGAGGTGACAATCGATGCTAACGGCACTGCAAAGCTGGTCAACCAGATGGCCCGCGACTTCGTCATCAACAGTCGCAACCACACCATCTCGACATCGTCGTTTGCCGTCGTCCACCAGGTCAGCACGCCGTTCTGTATCCACAAGGACACCGAGCGCTACGATGCTCTCTGGACGGGTGCCGGGTCGCGTCAGCGGCTCCAGGAATACCGCAGGCAGTTCGACACCTATTTATATAAGAGATACGACAATGAATTGAGAACTGAGAATTGATAATTGAGAATTATGATTAGTAAAAGACTATACAGAATACTGGGATTGATATTTGTCATCTGTCAATTGTCAATTGTCAATACCTTTGCGCAGGAAGCCCGTATCTCGGGAACCATCAGCGACTCCTTCGGTCCGGTGATGATGTGTAACGTCGTCGAGGTAGACGGCAACAACCGTAACGTCTCGTTCGCACAGACCGACCTGAACGGTAACTTCTCGATGGCCGTCAAGAACACGAAGAACAAGCTGAAGATTTCGTACGTGGGCTACAAGACGCAGATACTGCCCATCGGCACTCGTACGCGCTTTGACATCAAGCTGCAGGATGCCACCCAGATCAAGGAGGTGACCGTCACTGCCAAGCGCAAGTTCAACCAGGGCGGTCTGGCCATTCCCGAGCGTGAGGTTTCGGTGGCCGCCCAGACGTTCAACATGAAAGAGGTGGAAGGTCTGGCCTTCACGACGGCCGACGAAGCCCTGCAGGGACAGATTGCCGGTCTCGACATTGTGGCCAACTCGGGTAACCTCGGTGCCGGTACGACCATGCGCCTGCGCGGTGTGACCAGTATCAACGGCTCGGCCGAACCGCTCATCGTCGTCGACGGCAACATCTTCGACAACCCCGACGAGAACTTCGACTTCCAGAATGCCAATGTAGAGACCTACGCCTCGCTGCTGTCGGTGAACCCCTCCGACATTGAGGATATCCAAGTACTGAAGGATGCCGCCGCCACGGCAGTCTGGGGTTCGCGCGGTGCCAACGGTGTCATCCAGATCCGCACCAAGCGCGGTGCCCGTGGTGCCACCCGCGTGGACTACTCGCTGCGCTTGCAGGCCTCATGGCAGCCCAAGGGCTACAACCTGCTGAACGGTGACGATTACACCATGATGCTGAAGGAGATGTACTACAACCCCGCCCAGAGCGCCACGGCAACGACCAATATCAACGAGATCAACTACAACCGCTCGTGGGCTGAGTTCGAGAACTGGAATAATAATACCGACTGGGTGAAGGAGGTGCAGCAGACCGGCTGGAGCCAGTACCACTACCTGACACTCACCGGTGGTGGTGAGAAGGCCAACTTCCGCGTCTCGGCTGGTTACGACCACCAGACGGGTACCATCATCAAGCAGAAACTCGACCGTTTCACCACGAAACTGGCACTCGACTACTTCGTGTCGGACCGCATCACGTTCCGCACCACCTTCCCGCTGACCTATACGGCCAACCTGCGTAACTACGATGGCAACATTCTGGGCCGTGCCCAGCAACTGTCGCCCAACATGGCCGTCTATCGTCAGGATGCCAACGGCCACGATACCAATGAATTCTATATCATGCTGCCTGAGGGTACATCTAACGATGTCGGTTCGTCGTTGGCAGGAACCTCGTCGAGACAGTTGTCGGCCATCCGCAGTCTGGGCAACCCCGTCGCCATAGCCGAACAGGCCTGGCGCAACGAGAAGACCTACCGTATCTCGCCGGAGTTCCGTCTTGACTACTACCTGATGAGCAAGGACGACTCGGCCACCCAGCTGAACTACGTCGGTCTGGTCTACATGGACATCTTCTCGAAGAGTGAGCCCAAGTACTGGCCTGGCTCGCTGTCGACCCTGGGCTGGGAGGACGGCAACTACAACCGCTCGGAGGTATATGACTACAACTCGCTGGCCTTCACGACGCGCCACCAGCTGACCTTCGTCCCCCACTTCAACAACGAGGACATCAAGATCCAGATGCTCGGCAAGTGGGAGCTGACCAGCGGCAACGACAACAACCAGCGCGTGGTGAACCGCAACGCACCTAACGGAACGACGTCGCCCACCGTCGATACCAACGTCGAGGACATGAGTACCGGCAACGGACAGTGGCGCTCGATGTCGATGATCTATACCGGCCACTTTGCCTATAAAGGGCGCTACGTTCTGGCCCCGTCGCTGCGTGCCGACGGTACCACGAAGTTCGGCGACACCAAGAAGTGGGGCTGGTTCCCCGGTCTGTCGACCAAATGGATTATCTCTGACGAGCCGTTCATGCAGAAGCTGAAGCCGACGCTCTCGATGCTGGCCTTCCGTGCCTCATGGGGTATCGTGGGCCGCCAGCCCGGTTCGGAGTACCTGCAGTATGCCAAGTATAACGCAAAAGGTATCTACGGCAGCGTCTCCGACAAGCACAGCGTCACCTATCTTGAGGGCCTGCAGCTGAACAACCTGAAGTGGGAGCGCACCTCGCAGCTGAACCTCGGCGGCGACTTCGGCTTCCTCGACGGGAAGCTCACCGGCGACTTCAACTACTACTTCAAGCGCACGAAGGACCTGCTGATGGGAGGCGTGCGCATTCCGTCGACCTCAGGTTTCACTTCGCTGTCGTGGGCTAACGTCGGCGAGATGACCAACAAGGGATGGGAACTGAACGTATCGGCCAACAGGATTGTCACCATTGGCAAGTTCTCGCTGAGTGCCAACTTCAACATCTCGCAGAACTTCAACGAGATTGTCGACATGGACGAGAGCGTGCTCGAGAGCATCAACGGCGAGTGGGATCCCGCCAGCCGTGGAAAGTATCTGAACCGAATCCAGAAGGGTAATCCGCTCGGCTCCATCTACGGACTACGCTACAAGGGCGTCTACCAGTACACCTACGAGTACCTGCTCAACATGAAGGAGAGCAACGGATGGACTGGCGAACAGTTGCAGAACTACATCAACAACGACTTCCTGGCCAAGGGCAAGACGGCCCCCATCGCCATCGACAACGAAGGCCGCGTCATGATGGACTCCAAGGGTGAGCCTATCCGCCAGGTCTATAACTTCGACGACGGAACATCGACCTACAAGTTCCAGGGCGGTGATGCCATCTATGAGGACATCAATAACGACGGACAGATCAATTCGCTCGACATCGTCTACCTTGGTAACTCCAACCCCCATATCAACGGTGGTTTCGGCTTCAACCTGCAGTATGACAGCTGGTCGCTCCGCACCAGCTTCAGCTACCGTCAGGGCATCAAGATTGTGAACTCGGCCAAGATGGGGCTTGAGGAGATGTTCAACGCCTACAACCAAAGCTCGGCCGTGAACTGGCGCTGGCGCAAGAACGGCGACGTGACGCAGATTCCGCGCGCCATGTTCGACACGGGCTACAACTGGCTCGGCAGCGACCGCTACGTCGAGGATGCCTCGTTCGTCCGCATGAGCTACATTCAGCTGTCATATAACTTCAAGAAAAAGATGCTGAAATCTGTCGGTCTGAACCGCCTGACGACAAGTATCTCCGGCCAGAACCTGTTCTGCTGGAGCAAGTACAGCGGCACCGACCCGGAGCACTCTCCCGGTTCGTGGGGCATTGCCTACGACAACTCTCAGACACCGCGAAGCAAGTCGGTTACGCTGAACATTCAAGTGGGATTCTAAGTGGAATTGATAATTGAGTATTGATAATTGAGAATTAGGAATTATGATTACCAAAAGCATAAAACATACCCTCATCGCTTGTTCGCTGTGTTGCGGCGCTGCCGCAGCCTTCACGGCCTGCAACGACTTCCTGACCATCTACCCGACGGACCGCATCGTTGCCGAAGACTTCTGGAAGAAGAAGGCGGACGTCGACCAGATGGTGGACGGGTGCTACCTGAGCATGATCGACAGGAGCATTCAGGAAAGCGCCATCATGTGGGGAGCATACCGCTCTGACGAGCTGGTGAAACTGGAAGACTACAACGACAACACGCTCGACAACATCAGCGCTGTCATCCTGCTGCCCACCAACAGGTATGCCACGTGGAGCAACTTCTACAAGGTCATCAACAACTGCAACGTCGTCTTGAACCATGCCCCGGAGGTGATGATCGAAGACCCCGAATTCACCAATGGCGACTATCAGGTGGTGCGTGCTCAGATGCTGGCACTGCGCTCGCTCTGCTACTTCTATCTGGTGCGCGCCTTCCGCGACGTGCCCCTGACGGAACGCTCATGCGAGGACGACAGCCAGGTGGAACTGTTGCCACAGAGTGCCCCTGACGTTGTGCTGCAAAAATGTCTCGACGACCTTGAGGAGGCTCGTGGCTATATTATGAAGTCGGGCTCCTACGGGCGCAACGACTGGCGCAACTGGGGCTACATGACCCGCGATGCCGTCCACGCACTGATGGCCGACATTTACCTTTGGCGTGCCGCTATGAACCACAGTCAGGCCGACTATCAGCAGGCCATCGCCTTCAGCGACTCCGTCATCAATGCCAAGGATGCCTACTACAAGCTCTACCAGGAGTTAGACATCACCAGCAAGGAGGAGGACCGCTACCATCTGGAGGATGTCGTCATAGCACAGCAATCGATATTCGGATCCAACGGCGGCAACTCCCGTGAGAGCATCCTGGAGTGGCAGTACAACGGGCGCAACAACTCGAACACTGCACTTGAGAACTACTATTATAAGACGAGCAACTCTGCTAATGCCCCGTCAATACTGATGGCTTCGTCGATATTCAACTCGGTGGCAACCAACGCCAACACAGCCGAGGCACAGAAGCTCTACCTGTCGAAGAACGACTACCGGTTCTGGAACAACGTCTACGATGCCAATAACGAAGAGGCTCAGCAGATGAGCGTCCGCAAGATGGTGGAAAACTCGTCGACGTTAGTTCCTGTCACCAGTACGGTTGGCCCTGCCAAGAGCACCTCGCGCAGCTACGATGAGTTCCGCCAGAACTGGATTGTCTACCGCTTGACCGACGTCATGCTGATGCAGGCCGAGGCACTTGTTGAGACAGCTGCCAACGACAGCGACCGCGTGACACTCGAGAAAGCGTTCAACCTGGTGCAGGCCGTCAACAAACGCTCTATGGCAAAGAACGCCACCGACACGCTGAAGTTTGAGAACTTCAAGTCGAAGGAAGACATGGAACTGCTCGTGCTCGCCGAGCGCGAACGTGAGCTGTGCTTCGAGGGCAAGCGCTGGTTCGACCTCATGCGCTACTGCTACCGCCACATGGAGGGCGTCAACTCCCGCCAGTGCCTGGCTGAAACTGGAGCCTGGCCCGAACTCTATGCGCCGATGCTCCGTATGGTCATCCGCAAGTATGGCTCGGGCGGCGAGGGCGATGCCGTGTCATACAAGATGAAGAGTGAGCCCTTCCTCTACTGGCCTGTCCAGGAAAGCGAACTTAAGGTCAACAGTCTGCTGCGGCAGAACCCTGTCTACATTCAGGAGAAGTCTACGTCAAAGAATTGAGATTAAAGAATAGAGAACTATGAATACCAAAAGCATAAAGCACTATATCTTCGCCACCTGTTGGCTGTGCTGCGGCGCCATCGCAGCCCTCTCGTCGCTGACCTCCTGTAAGGAGGATATCGACGAGTCGAACCTCTACACCTTCACCGGCGAGACCATCGAGGACTACCTTGTGAACCGCAGCGACCGCTTCAGTTCGTTCAACTACATCCTCTCGCGGATAGGCTACGACAAGATTCTGGCTGCATACGGCACGTACACCTGCTTTGCACCCACTAACGAGGCCGTGGCCGAATACATCGACAGCCTCTACGACGACACGGTGAACAAGAACTTCGTCCATAACGGTATGACCCAGCGCGGACTTGAGGGACTGACCGATTCGCTCTGTGCAGACATCGCCCTGTTCCACCTGCTCAATACCGAGGTCATGGGTGTCAACATGGGTAACGGCATGACCATCAAGACGATGCTCGGTCGAGACATCAACACGAGCATCGACCCGGAAACGGGTGAGGTGGTCGTCAGCCGCCATTCTGCCATCACCAGTATGGACAACGAACTGGAGAACGGCGTGCTCCACGAGATTGACTGCGTCATACGCCGCTCCAATATGCTCATCACCGGTGAAATCACCAACCGCCCCGAGACGTACAAGATCTTCGGACAGGCACTCCAGCTGACGGGACTTGTCGACTCGCTCTCCGAGCAGAGCCGCACCGACTTCGACCCTGTCGACAACCGTCGCGGATTCTATCTGCCCGAGAAGTGTGAGATGGGCTACACCATCTTTGCCGAGACTGATGAGACCCTGGCTGCCCGTGGCATCAATAGCATTGAGGACCTGAAAGCCTTTGCCGACAGCGTCTACGGCCCCTGCGCTGATCAGGAGACGGGCTGGTACGACTACGCCCGTACCAACCATATCCAGATTAAGACCGATGATGACTATCTGAATCCGTGGAACACGCTGAGCATGTACCTGCGCTACCACATGCTGAAGTTCAAGCTGCCTTTCGACAAGATTGTCAACTCGCACAACCAGATTTCGAAGGTAACGCTCGTTGAATATTATGAGACCATGCTACCCTACACGCTGCTCAAGGTGACCCGCAACAGCGGTAAACTGATGATTAACCGCTGGACGGCCAACAGCTCGCTGACCGATATGGTGGCTGAGTTGGGCTCTCCATCGATGCATACCGTGCTCTATGAGGGTATCGAGATGAAGGGCATCAGCGGGCAGATTGCTGCCGCCAACGGCTACATTCACCCGATTAACAGTCCGCTCGTCTACGACAAGAAAGTGCCCCAAGGCGCACTCAACGAGCGCCTGCGCATGGACGATGCCAGCTTCTTCGGCGAGATGATGTCCAACTCCTTCCGCCGCATCAGCGACAGCGAGGTGAATGCACTCAACGGCGGTAAGACCGGTACCGACGGCGACCTCAGCGGCAGCTACATCCGCATACCGCCGCGCTTCTTCGAAAACCTCGTCATCTATAATGGCGACGACACCCGACTCTACTACCTCTCAGGTCAGAACAGCGGATGGAGTAACTATCAGGGCGACGAGTTCAACTGTAAGGGTAACTACGACTTCGCACTGCGCCTGCCGCCAGTGCCGGAGGGCACTTACGAGCTGCGCATCGGTTATACGGCCGAGGGTAACGAACAGCGCGGTATGCTGCAGTTCTATATTGGCAGTTCCTCTGACCTGACCACGATGAAGGCTCTTGACATCCCGCTCGACATGCGCCACGTGTCGGAAAACAATGCCAACCTTGATCCTGACCCCATCACCGGCTGGTGCGACTGGCAGAAGCTTGATGACAAGGGTATCGAGACCGATGCCAACATGCGTAACCAGGGTTACATGCGCGGACCTCTCTATTATACCGTGGGCGTGAATTCCGGCAACTATGCCCGAAACAACCCCAAGGACCTGCGCCGCATCATCGCCAAGCAGGAGTTCAAGCAGGGCGAGTACTGGCTGCGCTTCAAGAGTGTGCTTGAGGCCGACCACCACCAGTTCCACCTCGACTATATCGAGTTCTGCCCGGAGAACGTCTACAACAACACCCGCTACGTGGAAGATATGTACTAACAAATATCTATAAGAATTATGATTACCAATATAAAGAAACACATCGCGAAATGTTCGCTGTGCTGCGGCGCCGTCGCAGCCCTCGCACTCGCGGCCTGCACCGACTGGAACGACCACTACGATGCCGACACGTCGCTGCTCGACTCGCAGCATGCCACGCTCTGGCAGAACATTTCGCAGAATGAGAACTTGTCGCAGTTTGCCTCCTTGCTCAAGAAGGTTGGCTATGATGAAGTGCTCAATGCCACTCAGACTTATACGGTCTGGGCTCCCGTCAACGGCTCTTTCGATTATGAAACGCTCGCTTCGCTCAGCAGTGACCGCCTGCTGAAGGAGTTCGTCGAGAACCACATTGCGCGTAATAACTATCCCGCCTCCGGCACCGTCGACCAAAGAGTCTACACGCTGAACGAGAAGCTGATGTTCTTCAACGGTGCCGGCAACTATGCCATCCAGGGTGTCGGCATCGACAAGGCCAACGTGGCAACGGGCAACGGTACCATTCACACGCTGAAGGCTAAGATACCGTTTGTACAGAACATCTACGAGTCGCTGAACAACTATGAGTACCCCATCGACTCCATCAGCGCGTATATTCACAGCTATGATGTCAGGAAACTCAATGAACAGAAGAGTGTGCAAGGTCCGACACTGAATGGCGAGATTACGTATCTCGACTCCATCTTCGACGAGCACAACGACCTCTTCCTTCGCTATTTTGCCTACATCAACCGTGAGGACAGCAACTACTCCATGATTGTGCCTACCAACGAGGCATGGAACAGGGCGAAGGCAACCATCAGCAAGTATTTCCACTACGTGCCTTCGTTTGAGTTCATGGAGAATACGTCGACAACCGAAAGAAAGAAGGTTGACGTCAAGATCAGGGATGTCAAATATCTCCAGGACTCTATCGTCAACCAGATGCTCACGGCTGGCCTCTTCTTCAACAACAACATGTACGACAACCGACAGCTGGATGCGCCTGATGCCGCAACAAACTTCCATTGTGACTCGCTCTATAGCACCCTTACTGTGAAACTCTATTCCGAGGATGCCTCACGCCTGTTGGAGAACACACGGCGCATTGCGAAGAGCAATGGCTGGGTATGGCTGACTGACGACAGCCTGCGCATGCGCACGTGGACAGTCTGGAATCCGGAACTGCGGATAGAGGCTGAGAACAGAGCCACCGTCGCCAGCGCAGTCAATGTGGCCAACGAGAACGAGCCGCAGCGCATCTATGTGACTCCTGGTACGCAGAATCCAGAGGTGACGGGTCACCTCTCGTCAAATGCATATCTCGACGTGCAGCCTATCAGTCAGAGCACAAACCCCGGCGTCGTCTTCTACTTCCCGGAAATACGCTCAACCACTTACAGCATCTACGTGGTCACGGTTCCCGCCAACATTACCAATCCCAGAAATGCCACCAAGCCTTACCGCTTCTCGGCGACAATGGGCTTTGCCGATGCCTCTGGCAAGAATCAGGACGGCGACCGCAGCTGGGTGGCTGAGAGCGCGTTTGTCAGCGACTCGGCGCAGGTTGACACCATCTATCTGGGCGACTTCACCTTCCCGATGGCCTATTACGGCACGGGCGACTACTATCCCTACCTGAGGATTAACAGTGCTGTCACTTCAAGGGAACGAGCCAACTACGACCGTAACCTGCGCATAGACTGTCTCATTCTCCGTCCGAAGGAGCTTGACGACTATCTCAAGCTGCATCCTGACTACAAATACGACAAAGGCATCTATTAAGTCTTACCCTCAAAACTGAATGAAAATGAAAAGACAACATATTCTTTATTTCTCCATTCTCAGCATGCTCTGCTTGGGTATGCCTGCGTACGCACAGGATGAAGACGTCGACGACGATGAAATCGTGGTCGCCCCCAAGAAGAAGGTGGTCAAGGTTCCGACTTACCCAACCGTCGAGGTCAAGGGTCAGTGCATTGATGCTGCCACCAAGAAACCCTTGGCAGGTGTCATGATTCAGGCGCTGAACGATAAGAACTACACGGCCATGACCGAGGAGGACGGCACGTTCGTCATCAAGGTCCCGACGTTTGCCACGGCACTCTATGTACATGCTCCAGAGTTTATGAGCCAGCATGTCGGACTGGGCCGTCAAGGCACGACGCTCACCATTGAGATGCTCAGCGACAAGTTCCGGCCGATGTACGACAACACCACGCACATCGTTGCTGAGGCAACGGCCAATGTGAGGAACACAACCTCGCATACCGTCGAGACCGACATTGAGGAGCTGATGGGGGCCGACGTCCGCAGTATTACTCGTTCGGGCGGCCCGGGCTACGGCGCTGCCATGTTCGTCCGTGGACTTAGTTCGCTCAATGCCAATGCGCAGCCGTTGATTGTTATCGACGGCGTCGTGCAGGACATGCAGCAGACACGCTCGACGCTGCACTATGGCGACTACACCAACTTGCTGCTCAACATCAACCCTGAGGACATTGACAAAGTGACGGTTCTCAAGAATGCCACAGCTCTCTATGGTGCCAAGGGTGCTGCCGGTGTCATCCTCATCGAGACCAAGCGCGGACACAGCATGGCCACCCGCATCGATGCTAACATCGGCGTGGGCGTCACCCTCGAACCCCGTACGCCAGAAGTGATGAATGCCGCACAATACAGGGTGTATGCTTCCGAGATGTTGGGCTCTTACCCCGACATCAGCCTCTACACTGATCCGCAGACCTTTAAGTTCCTCGTTGACGATCCGTCAAAGTACTATTATGCCAAGTTCCATAATGACACCGATTGGAAAGATGAGGTCTACCACACGGTTCTCAATCAGAACTACAACATCAACGTGCAGGGTGGTGACGATGTGGGTATGTACAACCTCTCCTTAGGCTATACCGACGGAAAGAGCACGGCGCGCAAGAACGGTTTCGACCGTCTGAACGTGCGCTTCAATACCGACATTAATATCATCAACCGGCTCACCACCCGCTTCGATATGTCGTACACAAAGGTTAACCGCGATGTCTTTGACAATGGCGCACCAGAAAGTCTGCTCACGGGTACCATCTCGTCGCCTACGTTTCTGGCACTCGTCAAGTCGCCGTTCCTCAATCCCTATACATTTAATAATGTAACGCGCAAGCTCTCGTCGACGCTCTCGGATGCCGACGACTACCTGACCGTGCTCGACCAGGATCTGACCCTTGGTAACCCCACGGCCCTCCTGGCCAACGGTGAAGCCATCAACAAGAACCGCGTCGAGATGACCCACTTCAACACGGTCATTGCTCCGCGCTATGAGTTCAACGACCACCTTGTGCTGACCGAGACGTTCAGCTACACGCTCGACCGCGTGTCACAGCGCTACTATCGCCCGGAAGGTGGCATGCCAACCTTCCTTATCGATGGAATCGGTCGCGTGCAGAACATGTCGAAGTCGATGTTCTCGAAGGAGACAGCTGTCGTGAGCGATACCCGCCTGGGATGGAGCCGTCAGTTGCGCGAACATTTCGTCAATGCCTTTGCAGGCTTCCGCTTCTCCTCCTTCGCATTCGACGACAACGAACCAGAGGGACAGTATTCGTCGGCAGGCAACGACAAGACTCCGAATATATCGAAGGATATGGACTTCATCGACGCCACCGGTACCGATGACTCCTGGCGCTCGATGACCTGGTACGGCAATGTTGACTACAACTTCCGCAACCGCTATTTCGCTCAGCTGACGCTCGCCGTCGAGAGTTGCAGCCGTTTCGGTAAGGAGGCCGACGGCGGACTGAAAATTGGCGGCGTGAAGTGGGGCTTCTTCCCCAGCCTCCAGCTGGGATGGGTGCTTACCAACGAGGCATGGTTCCCCAAGAACAAGGGTATCAGCTACCTGCTTCTGAAGGCCGGCTACGACATCTCCGGTAACGACGACATCGCCGGCAATGCCGCCCGTACGTCGTTCAGTGTTACCAAATACCTGTACAAGTCAACTGCTGCCCTGCTCGACAATATCGGTAACGAGAGCATCACCTGGGAGCAGACCGGCAAGATGAATGTTGGCCTGAAGGCATACTTCCTGAACAACCGCATTGGTTTAGACTTCGACTATTACATGAGTCACACCAAGAACCTGCTCACCCTAAAGACGTTTGAGAATCCCGTGGCAGGTATCAACAACTACTGGAGCAACGGCGGTTCGCTCGATAATACGGGCTTCGAAGTCACGCTGACGGCCAAGCCCATCGTCACCCGCCAGTTCAATATGGAGTTGGGCGTGAGTGCAGGTCACTATGTAAATAAGGTGAAGAGCCTGCCCGACGAAACGCGCATCTATGTCGACGGTCAGCGCACGGCTCAGGGCTATACTTCCAGCATCTACGGCTCCGACAATATTGCTACCATCGTCGGTCAGCCAGTCGGCATGTTCTACGGCTACAAGACCAACGGCGTCTTTGCCGACGACAAGGAAGCTGCCGCTGCAGGCAAGGCAGGCTATCTCTACCTGATTGATGAGACGGGAGCCCGCCAGAACTTCAAGGCCGGCGATGTGCGCTTCGTCGACATCAACGGCGATGGCGTTATCGGTGAGGCCGACCGCACCATCATCGGCAACCCCAACCCCGATATCTATGGTAATATCTTCGCCAATGTCAACTGGAAGAATCTCACCCTGCACGTCGGACTGAACTACTCGCTGGGCAACGATGTCTTCAATTACCAGCGCTCACTGCTCGAGAGCGGCAGCAACTTCTACAACCAGACGACAGCCATGACCAACCGCTGGCGCGCTGAGGGACAGAAGACCGATATTCCCCGTGTCACCTACGGCGACCCCATGGGCAACTCTCGCTTTAGCGACCGCTGGATTGAGGATGGCTCCTACCTGCGGCTGAAGACCGTACGCCTCAACTACCGCGTACCCGTCAACTATTCATGGCTCCAGGGACTCAGCGTCTGGGCAGAGGCCAACAACCTCCTGACCGTTACCCGCTACTTGGGCAACGACCCCGAAGCAAGCGTCGCCAACGCCGTGCTCTATCAGGGCATTGACGCCGGCAACATCGCCCTCGGCCGTACCTTCACCCTCGGACTTAAGATTAACCTCTAATTGATAACTGAAGATTATGAATAGCAAGAATATCACAAAATTCCTCATCGCTTGTCTGCTGTGCTGCGGCGGTGCCGCAGCTCTCACAGCCTGCTCCGACATGTTCGAGACCGACAGTGACCGCCAGATCTTCGACCCGGCCCTCGACCAGAAGACCGACTCCATGTTCTACACCCTTGGCATGCTCAAGGGGCTGCAGATGCTGGCCGACCAGTACGTCATGGTGGGTGAGATGCGTGGCGACCTGACAGCCACCAACAGCTATACCGAGATGGACCTGCGCCAGCTGGCCAACTTCTCTGCCGATGCCTCCAACAAGTATGACTCGGCCTACGTCTACTACCGCGTCATCAACAACTGCAACTACTTTATCGCCCACCGCGATACGACGTTGCGCACAGGCAGCCGCCTCGTGGCCATTCCCGAATATGCCGAGGCATTGGCCGTCCGTGCATGGGCTTATCTGCAGCTGGCCAAGAACTACGGCTCCGTGCCCTTCTTCACCGACCCGCTGACCAGTATTGGCGATGCCAACAGCCAACACGAGACCAAGGACATCCAGGGCATCTGCGACGCACTGGCTCCTGAGCTGATTCGCTTCAGCGGCACCCCGGTGCCGACCTACGGCAACATCTCTGCCGGTGTGCTCAACAGTAGCGACAGCGAGAACCCACAGGAGAAGAGCGTTGTCTCAAGCCGCGCCATGATTCCCGTCGACGTCATCCTGGGCGATCTCTTTCTTGAGACCCATCAGTATGAGCTGGCTGCACGCTACTACTTCAACTTCCTGCGTACCAACCAGTGGACGATACGTCAGGCCTATATTGACCCTTCTGAGAGTTGGATTCGCTTAGCGTTAGATGACAAGATGCCGTCGGCCTTCAACCCGAGCTTCAGCGGATACCAGTGGAGCCAGATCTTCAGCATCACGAGCACCAACGACATCATCACTTACATTCCCCTGGCCGCCAATCGCCTGCGTGGTGTCGTCACCGAGTTGCCCCGCTACTTCGGCTACGACTTCTACAGCACTACCGGTGGTTCGGCATCGTCGAATGCCCGCTACCTCGTGGAGCGCCAGATTGATGCCTCGAAGGCCTACACCGATCTCAACTACGCTCAGGACTATTACTACACGCCTACGGCAGCCACGGGCGGCTCCACAGTTGTGCGTATTGCTGAGTTGGGCGATCTCCGCCGCTTCTACACCATGTACCCGGTCACCAAGAACGACTCCTCGTTCTCCGTCATGCGTAAGTTCAACAGTGCCAACGTGCCCATCTACCGCACGGCCACCGTCTACCTCCGTCTGGCTGAGGCCCTCAACCGCATGGGCTATCCTGACGCTGCCTTTGCCATTTTGAAGGACGGCATCAGTGAGGACTTGCTCACCTACACCGCACGTGGCGACAGCACTGACCTGGAGTCTGGACGCTATATTCAACCGGAGACTGTTGAGATGCTGCGTACGACAGTGCCGTTCCTGTCGGCTGAGAACATCGCCATCTTCGACGACAACTGGGGCATCCACAGCCGTGGTACCTACTACACCCAGGGTGCCTTCTCGCCCTATCAGTTCAATGCCATTGTAGGGCGTAAGCTCGCCGAACTTGCAGCCAAAGGCTCTCCAGTCGGTATCACCAAGGCCGATACCATCAATGCCGTCGAGGACCTCATCTGCGACGAGATGGCACTCGAGCTGGCCTTTGAAGGCAACCGCTTCGGCGACCTTACCCGCATAGCCCGCCACAAGAACCGCGCAGCCCTCTATGGTGGCAACTACGGTAGTGAGTGGCTGGCCGCCAAGCTGGCTTACAAACACCCCGCCGTCTCGCTGCTTGACGAGAAGAATTGGTTCCTGCCGCTTAAGTAGGTTTCCACTCGTCACTCTAAAAACGAACGCCGCCGACAACAGCCCATTCTGTTGTCGGCGGCGAACAGTTTAGTTGCTAAAATAATTACAGAGGATAATCGGTGGTGTTATAAAGAACGGTAGAGAGATAGCGCTCGCCAGTGTCGGGCAAAAGCACAACAACGCGCTTGCCGCGATTTTCGGGACGCTTGGCTACCTCGGCGGCAGCGAAGAGGGCGGCTCCGGCCGATATGCCAACCAGCAGGCCTTCCTGACTGGCAATCTCGCGACCCGTGCGGATGGCATCGTCGTTCTCCACGTCGAATACCTCGTCAACAAGACTGCCGTTGTATGTCTTGGGGATAAAGCCAGCACCGATGCCCTGTATCTTGTGTGGTCCGCTTGGCCCGCCGTTGAGCACAGGACTTGACTTTGGCTCTACGGCAATAATCTTGACATCGGGCTTCTGCTCCTTCAGGAATTTGGCTACGCCCGAGATGGTGCCGCCTGTGCCCACGCCGCCAACAAAGATGTCTACTGTCCCGTCTGTCTGTGCCCATATTTCCGGGCCAGTGGTGTTGTAATGCTTTGCGGGGTTAGCCTCGTTCTCAAACTGTTGGAGGATAATGCTGCCGGGGATGTTGTTGCGCAATTCGTTGGCAGCGCGGATGGCACCGGGCATACCCTCCTTGCCGGGTGTGAGGCGTACCTCTGCACCATAGGCCTTCACCAGGTTCCGACGCTCTATACTCATCGTATCGGGCATGGTCAGTATCAGCTTATAGCCCTTTACGGCCGAGACCAGTGCCAGTCCTACGCCAGTATTGCCGCTGGTCGGCTCGATGATAGTTGCGCCGGGCTTCAGCAGTCCTTTCTGCTCGGCATCCTCAATCATAGCCAGTGCGATACGGTCCTTGACACTGCCGCCAGGGTTGAAAAACTCAACTTTGGCAATCACTGGGGTCGCCAGCCCCTTTGCCGTTGAATACTTATTGAGCTCAAGAAGTGGGGTGTTGCCGATGAGCTCTGTCAGCTGTTTTGCAATCTTACTCATAACAATTATATTATTAAGTTGTCAATTCTCTGTAGACGCTTAGTCCTCTTTCACAATGGGGTAGAGTTCGATGAACTCTCCTTGATGGTGCTGGCCGTCATCAACCAATTCGGCAAACTTCTGGCCAACGGTTTCGATGTCATGGAAACCAGGGAGCGACATATTGCCATTTAAGTCGGTTGTCGTGGGACCAGGATGAACCGAGAATATTTCTACAGTATTCTCAATAGCCATCACCCCCATCATGGCGTTCTGCGCAGCCTTGCTGGCAACGTAGGCCAACGGATGCCAGTAGGGACTGATCTCTGAAGGCACAGTAATATTGATGATGCGTCCTTCGTTCTTGGCAATAAGCGGTATCAGTGCTTTCGTGAGGGCGAAGGTTCCGATGAAGTTCACGTCGAGGGTTTCGCGGATGACGCCAACCTCCGTATGTTCGCTGTCTACGCTCATGTCGCCAGGGATGCCGGCATTGTTGACGAGCAGCGATAGACTGGGGTATTTCCTGTTGATTTCTTCTGCAGCTTGTTCAATGCCTTCAAGGTCTTTCAGTTCAACGTTCACCCAGCCAATCACATCAATGCCATCAGTCTTTAGCTTCTCGATGGCTTTTGTTGCGCGTTGCTCGTCGCGTGCACCGATAATCACTTTCCATCCGTTAAGACCCAAGTGCTTTGCTATTCCAAATCCGATGCCTTTATTGGCGCCAGTCACTACCACGGTCTTTTCCATTGTTTTTTGTGCAAAGGTACAAATTATTCGTGAAATATGTGTAATTCGCGGTTTCTTTTTATATTTTGTCGAATGCCTGCGTCAAATCGTCAATGATGTCATTGATGTGTTCAGTGCCTATTGAGAGACGGATGGTTGAGGGCGTGATGTGCTGGGCAGCCAGTTCTTCGGGTGAAAGCTGCGAGTGAGTGGTCGTATAGGGGTGGATGACCAGACTCTTCACGTCGGCAACATTGGCCAGCAGCGAGAAGATTTGCAGTGCGTCGATAAACTTCCAGGCTTCTTCCTGGCCACCCTTAATCTCGAAGGTGAAGATAGATCCTCCGCCATTTGGAAAGTACTTCTGGTAGAGTTTGTGGTCGTGGTGGCTATCGAGGACGGGGTGGTTCACCTTGGCTACTTTGGGGTGTTGGGCAAGGAATTCGACCACCTTCAGCGCGTTCTCCACATGTCGCTCTACGCGCAGGCTCAGTGTCTCGACGCCCTGCAGCAGGATGAAGGCGTTGAAGGGTGATATTGTGGCACCGGTGTCACGCAGCAGCACGGCACGGATGCGGGTGACGTAGGCCGCTGCGCCTACAGCCTCTGCAAACACGATGCCGTGATACGAGGGGTCGGGCTTAGCCAGGGTAGGGAACTTGTTGGGGTTGGCCAGCCAGTCGAACTTGCCTCCGTCGACGATGACACCACCTAATGACGAGCCGTGACCGCCCAGGAACTTCGTAGCTGAGTGTACCACGATGTCGGCACCGTGCTCCAAAGGACGAATCAGATATGGCGTACCGAACGTGTTGTCAACGATAAACGGGATGCCGTGCTTGTGGGCTACGGCAGCTACGCCTTCGAGGTCGAGCACGTCACTGTTGGGGTTGCCGAAAGTCTCGGCGTATACTACTTTTGTGTTGGGTTGGATGGCTGCCTCGAGGGCATCGAGGTCGTTCACGTTTATGATGGTGTTGGCGATGCCCTGCGTGGCCAGCGTATGTGTAATCAGGTTGTATGAGCCGCCGTACAGGTTGTCGGCAGCAACGATGTGGTCGCCAGCCTGCACAATATTCTGCAGGGCGTAGGTGATGGCTGCGGCACCAGAGGCCACGGCCAGTCCGGCCACGCCACCTTCGAGGGCAGCCACACGATCCTCAAACACGCTCTGTGTCGAGTTGGTCAGTCGGCCGTAGATGTTGCCGGCGTCGCGCAGTCCGAAGCGGTCGGCGGCGTGCTGCGAATTGTGGAACACGTAGGAGGTGGTCTGGTAGATGGGTACTGCGCGTGCATCAGTAGCGGGGTCGGCCTGTTCTTGACCTACGTGAAGCTGGAGGGTCTCGAAACGATAGTTCTTCTTTGTACTCATAGTCTTTTTCCTTTCTTTTCTTTAATTGATGAGTGATTTCGGGTGCAAAGGTACTGTCTTTGGATGAATCCTCCAAATTTGTTGCTGTATTCAGAAAAAGCTTTCTAAATATAGTGGTCTAACAGAAAATCATTCTGCTACGGCTTGTTAAAAGGCTTCGTAGCAGAATGATTTTCTAAAGTTGCTGCGTATAGCTCAGAATGTGAGGCTGTTCAATACCGAATGTCGACTAATCGTTTCTGAAGGGTCTTTGAAACAGGCGTTCCCAAAATGGTTACACGGTCCTCGGGTTCTTCGCTCTCAGAGCCGTTGTCGCAGGCCCAGCTTTTATTGACTTCGACGGCAAAAGAGCCGCCGCTGACGATGATGGCGGTGTCGCTCTTGACGCCCTTGGGCTTGCCCTCGTCATTAGAGCCGGTGGTAGTGATGTTCAGCGTACCACCCTTGAACTCCACGTTCCCTGAGCAGTTGATGCCCTTGCCGCCGTCGCCCGTGCTGGTGATGATGAGCGTGCCGCCTGTCATGACGAAGAGGCTATCGCTCTTGATGCCAGCAGCCGAGGTGGTGTCGCGCACGCCGTCGACAGTCTCTATCTTGCAGTCGCCAGAAGTGGTGATGGTTGTTGTGCCGCCGTTGATGGTAAGGCCGTCGTTTACCTTGATGCCGCGCCCACCGTCGGCCTTCGCCGTGATGTTCAGCGTTCCACCGTTAATCTCTATGAAGTCATCGCTGACGATGCCGCTCTTGGCATTGCTGGTGACGGTCAGCGAACCCTTGCCCAAAAAGCATATCTGTCCCTCGCTGAAAATTGTCCCCTTTTGGTCGTATGTCTTCTCTGAGTAGCTCTCACCGTCGGCCAGAGAGTTCACAGTGCCCTCGGCCAGCGTGACGTAGAGCCACTTCGAGCATTGGTTGTTGATGGCGGGGCCGTCATTGTTCGTCAGTTGAAGGCCGTTGAGCACGATACCTAATTTCTTCCAGCTGTAGATGAGCAGCGAACCGTCGTTGGAGACGCCGCTGAGCTGCAGACTTAGGAATTTGTTGGTGTTCGAACTGACGGTGACGTCGACACCGTTGGTGGTGACGTATCCGTGGTCGTCACCCGTCACGGTAACGCTGGTGCCGTTCCATCTGATGCCGATGTTGATAGTGTCGGTCGCTGTGCGGTCGGCGAAGTCGTCGTCCCAGGTATAGCGGTCGTCGTTGGTGCAGGCCGTGATGGTGGCTGCTATGGTGAGCAATGCAAGTATCTTCTTCATCGTGTCTTAGAATTTGTATTTATAGCTAAGTCCAATAATATGGCTGTTCACTTCGTTGTCGTCATCGTCTCTGTTGACGTCCTGGTAGAGGTAGTTGAGACCGAAGACGTGCTTCTTCTGGTACTTGTAGTCGACGCCAACCTGATAGCGCATCTTGGCGATGCCGCTCTTATCGTTGAACATCTCGACGCTGGCTGTGGGGTCGAACTTCCAGTGGGGAATGTCGTAGCTCAGCTGCAGACGACTGCGCAGCACGTTCTTGCCCTTGCCCTTGACCGACCGCCACTCCTCGTTATCGAAGTCATACTTCTTGCCCTCGGCCATCGGACGGTAGGTGTACTGCCAGCGCTCACGCAATGCAATGTTCAGGCGGCCTATGTCGACGTTCCCCGACAGGCTCACGTTCGTGCGGTGGCGCACGCCCCAGTAAGAGGGCATCCACTTGTTGGGGCGGAGACCGTCGCTCTTCAGGTCGAACTCCTCCTTGTTGTTATCATATAATAAGGTGTAGCCCGCCGAGGCTTTCAGTCCCTTGATGATTTTATACTCACCACTGAGTCCGGCACTCCAGCGGTCGGCGGTGCGGCTGTTGTTACGCGTACGGAACTCTCCCTCGACGCCGATGCTCCATTTTGGAGAGAGCTTCTTCTCGGCCCCCAGTTCGTACCACACACCGAAATCGTCGCCTTGAGCGGAGACGGTGGCAGCAGTGGCAAGCAGCATGCCGATAATGGTAATCAGTTTTCTCATTTGTTCTGTTGTGTTCGTAATTCCGACTACAAAAGTAATCAGAAAAGCGTCATCAAACAAATATTATCAGCCAATCCAGCTGTTTTTTAAGTAAATTTCGTAACTTTTGCCGCTTTGTTACACGACGGCGCGCAGGTAGGCGCGCATCTGGCGGCGGGCCAGCCCGAGACGGTTCTCCACGGTTTTGTATTTCTCGCCCGTCTGCTCCGAAATCTCGCTGACGCGCATCCCGTCGAGGATGTGCAGGCGGTAGATGTGGCGGCAGTTTTCGGGAATCCGAGCCAGCCCGTGCTCCATGCGCTCGATGATATCGGCAGCATAGAACGCCGATTCCATCGTGGAAAATCCTTCTCCGCAGCCCTGAATGTAATGCTCAAATTCGTGTCGGAAGGCCCTTCGGCGGAAGTAGTCGCTGACGAGGTTGCGGCAAATGGTAAAGACGAGGGCGGGCAGCGTCTGCTCGGTCAGCATCTTATCAGTGGTCAGCAGGCGCAGAAAGGTGTTCTGGACGAGGTCCTCAGCCTCGTCCTTGTCACCGAGGCGGCTACTGGCATAGGCCAGCAGCTCTGCCCGGTGCAGGGTGTAGTAGTCTGATATGAGCTTGTTCCTATTCATTAACGACAAGCTTGATGGTGCCGTCCTCGTTGTAGAAGAGGCGCTGCACCTTCAGAGAGCGCAGGTGTGTCACGTCGTTAGAGGGTACGCAGTCGTGGTAGAGCAGGTACCACTGACCCTTGAACTCGACGATGCAGTGGTGGGTGGTCCAGCCGACGACAGGCTCCAGAATGACACCCTGATAGGTGAACGGGCCGTAGGGGTTGTCGCCGATGGCGTAGCACAGGAAGTGGCTGTCGCCGGTAGAGTACGAGAAGTAGTACTTGCCCTGATACTTGTGCATCCACGAAGCCTCGAAGAATCGGTGCGGGTCGCCGGCCTTCAGCGGCTGACCGTCCTTGTCGACGACAAGAACCTGACGAGGAGCCTCAGCAAACTGCAGCAAGTCGTCACTCATGCGGGCCATCAGGCTGGGCAGGGCAGGCATGTCGGGGGCAGTGAAGAGCTGTGTCTTACGGTCGGGTGCAGGACCCAGGTCAACGCCTTCTTTCAGTACTTGCTGCGGAGCCACATTCCACTGGAGCTGGCCGCCCCAGAGGCCGCCGTAGTAGCAGTAGATCTGGCCGTCGTCGTCCTTGAACACACAGGGGTCGATGCTGTAGGCACCGCGGATAGGATGCTCCTGTGGAATGAACGGGCCTTCGGGCTTGTCGGCTATGGCTACGCCAAGATGGAACACGCCGTTGTAGTCCTTGGCCGAGAAGATGAGGTAGTACTTGCCGTCCTTCTCGACGACGTCGCTGTCCCACATCTGCTTTTCTGCCCAGGGCACCTGACTGACGTCGAGGATCACGCCGTGGTCGGTAGCCTCGTCGTTCTCGACATCGTTGAACGATAGTACGTGGTAGTCCTTCATCTGGAAGTGGCCGCCGTCATCGTCGAAGGCGGCACCAGCCTCCCAGTCGTGCGATGGGTAGACATAGAGCTTGTCGTTAAACACGTGGGCCGCAGGGTCGGCCATATAGTCACTCGGGAAAAGATAACGTGGAAGTTTTGCCATAATTGTAGTTATTGATAAAGTTTGATAATTTCGTTGATGACGGGCTTCTCCTTGTACTGGCGGTCGAAGAGCAGCGGGTAGTTGGTGCGCCCCTTGACGGGCCAGCCGTTGAGCCATGATCCACCGTCGCTGACACCCCATAGGTTGATGCGCGAAATCTGCGAGCGGTGCTTATAGAAGATGTTGAACAACTGCAGCCAGCGGGCATCCACCTCCTTCTGCTTGTCCTTGGGCAGTCCGGCGGTGTAGGGATTGAGTTTCTGCTGCATCTCAAAGTTCTGGCTGATGTCGGCACCGCCAAACCCTTCAGGACTGGGCAGCACGTTCAAGTCGAGCTCTGTAATCATCACCTTTACGCCGCAGGCGGCAAAGGCGTCCATCGATTTCTCGTACTCCTCAAGATTGGGATAGTCCAAGCCGTTGTGGCTTTGCATGCCCACACCGTCGATGCGCAGACCCTTGGCCTTGAGGTTCATGACCAGCCGGCAGACGGCCTCGCGCTTTTTCTCACCGGCCATCGAGTAGTCGTTGTAGTACAGCTCGGCATCGGGGTCGGCCTCGTGGGCGGTGCGGAAGGCCAGTTCGATGAACTCCTCGCCCAGCAGGTTGAAGTAGGGCGACTTACGGAACGAGCCGTCGTCCTCGATGGCCTCGTTCACCACATCCCAGCCGTGTACCTGACCCTTGAAGTGGCCGACGACGGTCTTGATGTGCTTGATGAGCCGCTCCCTGAGTACTTCCTTGGAGGCAGGACTGGCCGTATAACCGTTGGTAAACCACCAGTCGGGAGCCTGCGAGTGCCAGACGAGGCAGTGCCCCAGCACCTTCAGCTTGTGCTGCTGGCAGTAGCTGACGAACTTATCGGCTACGCGGAAGTCGAAGATGCCCTCGGCGGGAGCCAGCGACTCCGGTTTCATGCAGTTTTCTGCCACGGCGCAGTTGAAGTGCTTGTCGACGATGGCATCGCCCTCGGGCACCTGCCCGTCACTCTGCCACTGGTTGATGGCCGCGCCAATGAGGCAGTACTTGCCGATGGCGTCCTTTAATCCCTGCTGGGCCATTGATGCCAGCGGCATCATGGCCAAGCAAAGGAACAACAATTTCTTATTCATTGCTGCGTGCCTCAATTTCCCTGTTGATTTCGTCAAGTCTCTCATCGGTAAGGGGATACTTATAAATAAGGTAGCCCACAATGACAAGAAGAATGGCAGGAATGATGGTCGTGAACACCAGGATAGCGTTCTGGGCGATATCAGAATAGTTGGCCAGCTTTGGATAGTAGGCATTGACCGGTGCGCTGATAAATGATGCCAGGAACACCACGACAAAGATGCTAAGCACGAGCTGCAGGCACTTGTTCGCCTTGAACTCCTGCCACATCTCACCAAACGAGACAGGCTTTTCAGGTGTAGTGGTGATATTCTCCTTGCTGCCCATAAAGCAAAGCATCAAGAGGAAGAATCCGACGATGGCAAATACACAAGTAACCGTAAACCATGCCATAGGATCAGTTGACAAGGCCGACTCTTCACTGGCAAAGTTAAAGCCGATCCATCCCATTACCAAAGGAGTAATCCAACCGGCAATTGAGAAGCCGGCCTTAAAGGCGACACCGGCAAGTGCGTTAACAGTGGCGGCAGGCCGGTTCCCTGTACGGTATTCAGCCTCGGTGATAACCTCAGGAACAAGCGCCCACATCAGAGAACCAACAAGGAGACCGACACCCGTCATAACCTTTGCTATCTGCACAAGCGTATTGTAACTGCTTACGTCGAAGAACTTGCCAATGGTGAACAGGATAGCGAATCCAACAAGGCCAACGGCGAGAAGCGTGTAGTACAGGCCCTTCTTGCCCAGCCACTTCTTCAGTATCGGCAGAGAAGGCAGGATGACGAAAGCCGGAATCGTTCCGATAGCCATAAACGTAGCCTGATTCCAGTCAATGGCAGCATGGACACACATGGCGAGACCGATGGGGAAACCTGCCTGGACAACAATCTGACCGATGTTGGCACAGACCATTCGCGTAGAGGTGAGAATCAGCACCTCATCGTTGTCACGAGTCATACTGGCCATGATCGAACCGTACGGAATGTTCACCACCGAATAGATCATGCTCAGCACGGTATAGCTCAGAGCAGCATAGATCATCTTCATCGGCATAGACCAAGTGGCAGCCTGAGGAAGCATCAGCAGGCAGGCAGCCACCGTCAGAGGAATACCACCGTAAAGCAGATAAGTGCGATACTTGCCTAACTTGGGATTGCGGTTGTCAATATAGCGTCCCACGACAGGACTCCAGAAGCAGTCAATAAGTCGAACCGTGAGAATCAGTCCGCTGACAAAGGCGGCATTGATTTTCAATACCGTTGTCAGGTAAATCATCAGGTAGGTTGCTACCGTCTGGAAGATGAGGTTCTGCGCCAGGTCGCCCGAGCCGAAGCCGATGCGCTGGAGCCACGAAAGCTTGTAAAAGCCTTTGGTTTCATTGATTGATGTTGCCATTGTGATAAGTTTTAGATTTGAATTTGTCTGCAAAGATACTTATTTTTTCGCAACCATATCCTACAAAAATGTTACAGATGTCTTTCTAATTATCTCATTTCAGTTAAAAAAGGCTACTTTTCGCCATTTCATCGCAGGATTTTTGTATATTTGCAGAAAATACTAAAGACAACTAAAACGAATGATGAACATCCGACTTATCCTTTGGGCCACAATGCTGGCCTGCTCAGTCACCTTGGAAGCCAAGGTGACAATGCCTCAATTGTTTCAGAATGGTATGGTACTTCAACGTGGCAAGGCTATCCCTGTTTGGGGGAAAGCCGACGCCGGCGAGGCCGTCACGGTTACTCTTAATAAGAAAAAGGTGGCGACTGTCGCTGATGCCGACGGCCGCTGGCGGGTTGACCTGCCACAGATGAAGGCGGGCGGACCGTATACCTTGGAAGTGAATAGTGACGGAGTGAAAAGTGAAAAGATATTGCTCGACGACGTGTTCATCGGCGACGTCTGGCTGCTGTCAGGCCAGTCGAACATCGACGTGACGATTGAGCGCGTATATCCGAATTATGCCGATGAAATCGATGATTTTTCGCTTGACAAGGTCCGACTATTCCGTGTACAGAACGACACGGATACTCACGGCGTGAAGGACGACATCCGACCTACGAGCATCAACTGGAAGCCGCTGACGAAGCAGAACGCCTGGCTCTTCTCGGCAGTGGGCTCCTTCCTCGGCAAGCGGATGTTTGAGAAGACGGGCGTGGCACAGGGCATCATCGTCAACAGCTGGGGCGGCACGCCCATCGAGGCGTGGATTTCAGCCGACTCCCTGCGCCGTGACTACCCGATGCTGGTGAAGCGGGTAGAGTTCTTCCAGAACGACAGCTACGTCAGGGCTCAGATGCAGGCTAACGGTGAGGCCAGCCGCCGGTGGAACGAGATGCTCAACAAGGAAGATAATGTGCAGAGCTATGCCCAGCCCGACTTTCTGGATAACGACTGGACCGTCATCGACCAGAACAACTGGAACTGGCGGGGGACGGGCTCTGTCTGGCTGCGTCAGCATATCACCATCGACAAGGCACATGCCGACAAGCCCGCCCGACTGCTGTTAGGCACACTCTACGACCAGGACGTCACCTACCTCAACGGCAAGCAGATCGGCCAGACCGGCTATCAGTATCCCCCGCGTCGCTACGATATTCCTGAGGGACTGCTGCAAGAGGGCGACAACGTCATTGCTATCCGTTTCATCAATAAGAACGGTGCCGTTCACTTCATTCCCGAGAAGCCCTACATGCTTTGCTTTGGCGACGACCGCCTTTCGCAAAACCCCATGCCGAAGGATGTCATTCCCCTCAGTCCGTCGTGGAAGTTCCACCTGGGTGCCGAGATGCCTCCCTGTCCGGGCGGCGACGTCTCGTTACAGAACCTGCCCACCACGCTCTACAACGCCGTGCTCCATCCCCTGGCTCCCTACGCCGTCAGCGGTGTCGTCTGGTATCAGGGCGAGTCGAACACGAGCAATCCTGCTCCCTATGCCGACTATCTGCAGAAGCTCATCGGCTGCTGGCGCGACCGCTGGCAGCAGCCTGAATTGCCCTTCGTCGTGGTACAGTTAGCCAACTACGACGGACGCCAGCAGACAGGCATGCCGCGACCCATCACCTATCAGGCCGCGCCTACCAACAGTAACTGGGCACAGCTGCGCGAGGCCCAGCGCCTAACGGCCAAAAAGATGGCCAACGTGGAACTGGCCAGTGCTATCGATCTCGGCGAGACCGTCGACATTCACCCGCTGCGCAAGAAAGAGGTGGCTGAGCGCATCGGCCTTTGCTTTGACCGTCTGGTGTATAAAGATAAAAAGGTACGCCTGATGCCTGAGGTTGTCAGTATCAATGTAGAGGGAACCACTGTTACGCTGACCTTCGACCAGCCGTTGCGTGCCTGTGCCGAGCTATTTGAGTTCGAGGTTGCCGGCAGCGACGGTCGTTTCCAGAACGCCACTGCTCGTGCTGAGGGGAACCGTATTGTCATCACGTCGCCCGTCAGTCAGCCTGTCCGCGTACGGCATGCGTGGAAAGATAATCCGGCCCGGCTGAATGCTTATGCCGAGACGGGGTTGCCGGTTGGGGCGTTCGAACTGGAGGTTGGTGGAAGATAGGTGATTATTCCACGAACGAGCCGAAGTATTTGATGCAGACGTCGCGCCACTCGCGGGCGTTCTCCAGCTGGTGCTGCATGCGCTTGTCGACCTCGCTCCAGCGCTGCTCGTCAATGTAAGGCTTGCAGTCCTGCCAGACCTTGCAGAAGTCCTCGACCTCTGCGACGCCACGGTTGTAGCGATATTGTAGCTCCTCCCACAGCGTGC
>JAEEGG010001311.1_pt1 | contig 67890 bp, 41 predicted proteins | sample 9134161 | NCBI WGS metagenome assembly JAEEGG01 (sample SAMN16246543, study PRJNA631951) | gut metagenome | biome: gut microbiome; feature: rumen; material: CR-attached | host: Bos | place: Iran: Karaj | collected 2018-10
CGAAAACAAGGCTATTGATGCTGACATCAAAAAAGAATGAATATTTTTTTGATATAATAATGTTACTAAAAACACCAAGAAGCTGTGAAGTTTCAATTCTCTCATGTAATGAATGAAAAGGTTTTTTTAAAACCAGAAAGCTCCGCTCCAACAAGCGGGGCTTTTTTAAATTTTAAAGGAAGTTATTTTTTCTGCGTAAAATGGGAGTTATATTCTTGAGGAATAAGTAGTAAAAGGTAGATACAGAAAACTCCCTAAACAACTAAGCACCAAATACTACTATAAACTATAAACTAACAACTAAACATGCTGTTTGATTTACATACACACTGTAAAATAAAAGAGTTCGACGGGATTGTGAATTGTACTTTTGATGACGATTTCTCCCTGTTTCCCCGTTTTTCCTTAGGCATACACCCCTGGGACGTGGATGAGCATTGGGAAGAGAAATTTGCCATGTTTGTCGGTTTATTGAAAAATCCTCCTGTTGGTTCTTTTCATGACAGGCTGTGTGCAATAGGTGAAATCGGGATGGATAAGCTGAGAGGTGGTGATATGAAGATTCAGGAGATCTGCTTCATGAATCAACTGGCATTGGCGGATTCTTATCAGCTTCCGGTGATTATTCATGCAGTAAAAACCATCAACGAGGTGGTTACCTGCCTTTCTAGATTTCAGTTAAGCAAACAGGTTGTTTTTCATGGATTTAGAGGAAAGCCCGAACAGGCTGCATTTCTGCTTTCGAAAGGCTATTATCTTTCGTTCGGACCAAAATTCAATCCAGAGAGTTTGCGTCTTGCCTATCAGTCGGATCGAATGTTTTTAGAGACCGACGACAGTGGCATGTCCATTGCCGATGTCTATTCACTGGCAGCTAACTCATTAAGCATTTCTCCTACAGACATTTCTGTGCCAGGTATTTTCACGTCGTAGGCAATTTCCGCCAGTGGTTCAAGCACAAACCGCCGTTTATGCATTAAAGGATGTGGAATGGTGAGGCGCCGCGTCTGCAAGATTCGGTCATCGTAAAGGAGAATATCGATGTCGATGATTCGGTCGTGGTAAACGATAGTCTCCTTGCTGTCTGCATCCGTCGTTCTCTTGCTTTTTTGCAGCCTTCCCATCTCTTTTTCTATCTCTTGACACTGGTCAAGCAAGTCGGATGGGCTTAATAGTGTTTTCACACCCAGACAGGCGTTCAGAAACTGGTTATGGCTCTCAAATCCCCAGGGGGCAGTGGCAAAGAAAGCAGATTGGGACACAACGTTCCCAATCTGCTTGTTGATTTTACTGATGGCTTCAAGAAGGTTTTGTTCCTTGTTGCCGATATTTGTTCCTAAAGAGAGGAATACCATCTGTCAATCTACGATTAGCAGCGCATCGCCGTATGTGCCAAACTTATAATCCCCTTTGAGTGCTTCAGTGTAGGCTTTTTTCACATAATCGTAGCCACCGAAAGCACAGGTCATCATCAGCATGGTGGTGAGCGGAAGTTGGAAGTTCACCACATAGGCGTTGCATACAGAGAATTCGTATGGTGGGAAGATGAACTTGTTGGTCCATCCATCAAATTCTTTCAGGATTCCAGCTGGACCAGCAGCGGTCTCGCTGGCACGGAGCACAGAGGCACCGACAGCGCATACTCTGGCGTTTGCTTTCTTCGACTCGTTCACGATGGTGCATGCCTGCTCATTCACAAACATCTGCTCGCTGTCGGTCTTATGTTTTGTGAGGTCTTCCACATCGATATTCCTGAAATTACCCAGACCGGAGTGAACCGTGATGTATGCCTGATTGATTCCCTTGATTTCCATCCGCTTCATCAGCTCTCTTGAGAAATGCAGACCAGTGGTTGGAGCGGTCACAGCACCTTCGTTCTTAGCATAGATGGTCTGGAACCACTCCATATCTTCGGCCTGTGCAGGCCGGAGCCTTCTCACATCATCAGGAATTGGAGCCTCTCCAAGAGCGAAGAGTGATGCCTTGAACTCATCGTGCGGTCCGTCGTAGAGGAAGCGTAGCGTACGCCCTCTTGAAGTGGTGTTGTCGATGACCTCAGCCACCATCGAACTGTCGTCGCCGAAATACAGCTTGTTTCCGATACGGATTTTTCTTGCAGGATCGACGAGTACATCCCATAGACGCTGTTTTTCATTAAGCTCACGAAGGAGGAATACTTCGATTTTTGCGCCAGTCTTCTCTTTTTTTCCGTAAAGACGTGCTGGAAACACTTGTGTGTCGTTAAAAATAAAAGAGTCACCATCGTCGAAAAAATCGATGATTTCTTTGAAAATGCGGTGTTCTATTTCTCCTGTGGTTCTGTGGAGCACCATCATTTTGGCCTCGTCGCGGTTTTCTGGTGGGAACAGGCCGATTTTCTCGTCAGGGAGTTTAAATTTAAATTGGGATAGTTTCATTATTTTTTGAAAGAATATAGAAGATTAAAGTGTAAAGTTTAAATCTTGAATGATTGCCTGACATTAAATTTACTAAGTAATTATTTTACTGTTGCTTAATAGTGTATTTTAATTCAGAGAGTTTTCTACCCATTGTTCGAAAGTAGTGATGTCTCTGGCGTTCTGTAGTCTGTAGTTTCCCACTTTTGTACGTATGAGTGCTGTGAGATAGGCACCAGAACCGAGTGCTTCACCGATGTCCCTGGCTAAGGCTCTGATATAAGTGCCTTTGCTGCAAACCACTCTGATGGTGATGGTGGGTTGGGTGGAACAGTTGCCTTCTGAAATAAGCTGATCTACATCAGCATGTTTGATGTGGATGGGCTGAAGTGGTGTCGGAATTTTCCCGTCGATGTCGTAACTTAGCAGTTCGATGTCGTCGATTATCAGTTTTTTTGATTTGATTTCCACCTCTGCTCCTTTTCTGGCACTCTTATATGCTGGCTTTCCATCAATCTTCACGGCAGAGAAAGTGGGGGGCACCTGGTCGATTTCACCAATGAAGCGGCTGAGCGTCTGTTCCACTAATTCTCGTGTGATGTGTTCGATGGTGTAGTTGGCGTCTTCTGCCGTCTCACGGTCGAACGAAGGGGTTGTAGCACCCAGTTTCAGTGTGGCAACATATTCTTTTGTCCCTGCTTGAATCTCATCGATTTGTTTCGTAGCTTTGCCGGTGCAGACTATCAGCACGCCTGTGGCAAGAGGGTCAAGTGTGCCGGCATGACCCACTTTCAGCTTCTTGATACCGAGCTTGTGGCATAGAATGCCTCTCACTTTCGACACCAGCCTGAACGAGGTCATCGTATATGGCTTGTTGAAACAGAATATTTCGCCTTCCTCAGGATTCAGCATGGAAAAAATACTGCTTGAAGGGACTTACTTTATGTATGTCCTTAACAACTTAAAAACAAAATAATTTTCTTTATCAACTAAAAAAACAACTGCCAGATGAGTGTGGCAAGTCCAATGATGGCGCAGTAAATGGCGAAATAGATGAGTTTGCCTTTCTTCACGATGTTAATCATCCATTTGCAAGCCAGACAACCTGTTAAAAAGGCGGCAACGAATCCGACTAACAAAGCAGTGGTTGAGATTCCGCTCATGGCAGTCTCCACGCCCTGTTCCATGATTTTCTTCACGTCAAGCAGCGCTTCACCCAGAATCGGAGGGATTACCATGAGGAAAGAGAACTGTGCCAGTTTTTCTTTCTTGTTGCCAAGCAAGAGTCCGGTTCCGATGGTAGATCCGGAGCGTGACAGCCCTGGCAGTGCGGCAAATGCCTGTGCGATTCCGATGACAAACGCATTACCCATCGTGATATGCTCTTTTGTCCGTGGTTTGGTAAAGTAAGAGAAGGAAAGCAGGCTGGCAGTCACGAGCAGGCAGACACCCACCACCACCAGGCTGCTGAAATATTCCTCAATCTGATCTTTGAAACAAAGACCTACGATGCCTATAGGAATCATCGAGACGATGATATTTAGCACATAATTCTGCTCTTCGTTCAGCGATTTGATGCCGTAGGGGCTCGGAACAATATTTTTTCCAGTCTTAAACAGACCTTTGAAAATCCAAGAAACCTCTTTCCACAAAATTACCAGTGTGCTGCATACTGTTGCCACATGCACGGCAATGGTGAAAGTGAGAATTTTGTCGGGATCCTCCACTCCCAGCAAGTTGCCAGCCAAAGCCAGGTGCCCACTACTACTTACAGGCAGAAACTCTGTAAGTCCTTGAAAAATGCCCATAATAAGGGCTTCTAACCATTCCATTTCTTATTCGATTATTTTGCTTCTGTTATTTCTTTGTCGAGTGAATCTTCTGTGTCGTCGGCTTTCTGGCTTTTAGATTTCCAAAGAATGGCGACAACGACGAAGATGAATCCCGCCAAACATACCATAGGAGCAACTACGATACGTCGTGTGCTGAAAATGTCAGGGTTGAATGCCTCCTCGGTTGTTGACTCTCCGCCCATCAGGATGAATCCCAGGATGACGATGGCGAATCCGATGGCAAGCATGATGTAGTTTGTTTTGCTGAATGCAAAGTCTCTTTTATCCATGTTGCTATGTTGTGTGAAGTTGAGGTTTTTTTTGTTCTGTTATTTCGCGATTTCGTTATTTTGTTATTCCAGTATTACGAAATAAGCTGAAAACTAAATGTGATACAAGTCGTTGCTCGACATTTTCAGGTATTTGTTGAGCGAGAAGTAGGTGCAGACAAAGGTGATGAGCAGTCCGAACACAAACACTGATCCTGCCACGATAGCTAGTGTCTGATTGTCGATGATGGATTTCACTTCAGCATCGAAGGAGTAGAACCATCTGACAATGAAGAAAAGTGCGATGCATGCGAATAATGATGCCAGTATTCCCATTACAAACGACTGTTTGAGGAACGGCTTTCGGATAAATCCCCATGATGCTCCCACGAGCTTCATCGTGTTAATCAGGAATCGTCGTGAGAAGATATTGAGTTTGACGGTGTTGTTAATGAGTCCGAAAGAGATGAATGTGAACAGGGCTGCAAGGGCAAGCAAGATGAGTGTGAACTTGTTGATTCCCTTATTCATCGATTCCACGAGGTCGGGATGATAAACCACGTCGCTGATTTCCGACCGCAGTTTCAGGCGGGTGGCAATGGCCTCAAGACTGTCTTTGCTGGTGAAATCCTCAGCGATTTTCAGCTCGATTTCAGCCATGAACGGGTTGTATCCCACAAACTCACCCGGGTCGGTGCCGAGCAATTCCTTTGCTTCGCGCTGTGCCTCATCTTTCGACTTGTATAGCTGTTCCTTCACGAATCCGGACGCATCCAGGTCGTCTTGAAGACGGTGTAGCTGACTGTCTTCAATCCCCTCGTTCAGATACAAGTTCACCACCACGTTCTCTTTCAGATAGGTGGAAGCTTTCTTGGCGCTGATAACGAACAGCACGATGGTTCCCAAAAGCATCAGCACGAATGTGGTGCTGAGCAGTGAAGTGATAAACTGTGTGCTGAGATAGCCGGTGTATGACGCTTTCTTATTTCTTTTACTCATGTGTGTTGAGAGTTTTGAGTTTAACGTTTAGGGGTGAGAGTTTAGAGTTGAAGTTTTAGTGAATACTCTGTTTTCGGAGTAAATACGCCTTTCACTCTTCACTTTTCACTCTTCACTTTAGAATCGGTTATTTCTGTTCCTTTCAGAGTGGCTGACGAGGCTTCGTCGATTCTGACGCTGACTAAGTCGCCGATATGGTGGGTTCCGCGGTCGAACACCACTACCTTGTTCTGGCTGGTACGTCCGAACAACTGGTCGCGCGACCGTTTGCTCACTCCTTCAACAAGCACTTCGAAAGTCTTGCCGATGTCGTTGCGGTAGCTTTGGGCGCTGAGCTGGTTCTGTAGGGCTATCATCTCGTTGAGCCTTGCCAGTTTCACTTCTTCCGGCACGTCGTCGGGGAGATGCCGTGCGGCGTATGTCCCTGGACGTTCTGAGTATTTGAACATGAACGCGGCATCGTATCCGCATTCGCGCATCAGCGACAGAGATGCCTCGTGGTCTTCGTCAGTCTCTGAGTGGTAACCCACGAAGATGTCGGTTGTCAGTCCGCATCCTGGAAGGTATTTCCTGATGGCATCCACCCTTCCGAGATACCACTCGCGGGTGTATTTCCGGTTCATCAGCTGCAGGATGCGGTTGCTGCCGCTCTGCACAGGCAGGTGGATATGTTTGCAGATGTTGTCGTATTCGCTCATCACCTTCAGTGTCTCGTCGCTCATGTCCTTGGGATGGGATGTGGTGAAGCGGATTCTCATGCCGGGCACTTCCTCAGCCACCCGTCTGAGAAGACTGGGGAAGCCGATGTCGTCCCATTGGTATGAGTTGACGTTCTGACCGAGGAGAGTCACTTCCTTGAAATGCTTGTCGTTCAAGTCCCTCACCTCTGCCAATATGCTGTCGATGTCACGGCTTCGTTCTCGTCCGCGGGTGTAAGGCACAATGCAATAATGGCAGAAGTTGTTGCATCCTCTCATGATGCTCACAAATCCTGACACATGGTTGGCATGTATTCTCGTTGGGATGACATCCTTGTAGGTCTCTGAGGTGGAAAGCTCGATGTTGATGGCTTTCTCTCCGATTTCAGCTGCAGCAAACAGCTCCGGGAGCGAGAGATAGGAGTCGGGTCCCGCCACGATGTCGGCGTGGTGCTGTTCAATAAGCTCGTCTTTCACTCTTTCTGCCATGCAGCCCACGACGGCGATGATGAGTTTACTCTCTTTCCGCTTCTGACGGTAATTGTTGAGTGCTTCGAGACGGTTGATAATTTTGTTCTCAGCGTTTTGCCTTACCGAGCAGGTGTTGAGCAGAATGGCGTCAGCGTCGTCGAGCGTCTCACATGTGTTGTAGCCCGCCATTTTCAGGATGGATGCAATAACTTCACTGTCCGCCACGTTCATCTGGCAGCCATACGTCTCAATCAGCAAATTCTTCATTATAAGATGCGATTTTCGAAAATCTTTGCAAAGTTACTAAAAAAATACTTGAAATTGGTAAAAAATACGTATCTTTGTAATTATTTTAAACAAAATTAAATGAAAACAGGCTGGATGATTCGTTCATCTGCCCATCCGCAAATAACTATATGCTTACGAAAGAGGAATGTGACCTGCTGAATGCACGGATGCACGGCACGATGGTGGAAGCCATGGGTATCAAGTTCTTACCGTCCGACGACGACATTGCTCTGGCTGAGATGCCTATCACCGATGCGGTGCGTCAATATTTCGGCATTTTGCATGGCGGTGCCTCCCTAACGCTTGCTGAGACGGTGGCAGGAGCCGGATCTGTACATCTGACCGGACTTGACGAGAGCGTTTATGTGTGTGGTACCGAGGTGTCGGGTACACATCTTCAAATGTCTGCCACGTCAGGAAAGGTCTATGGAAAGGCTCGGCTGCTCCATGCCGGCAAATCCACCCACGTGTGGAATGTGGAGATTGTAGGCGAAGACGGCACAGTGATCTCTGTAGAGAGAGTTACGAACAGGATTATCTCGAATAATTCCAAATAATTATTTGTCATTTAATGAAGACGGGAAGACAAGAAGGCGAGGAGGCGAGAAAAAGAGGAGACGAGAAGATTATTATCATATTGGGCGGATTTTTTCTCTTAGTAATTAGTAATAAGTAATTTAACTAACAACTAAAAACTAACAACTAAATAGAATGAACAGGTGGTATATACTTTGGGGGTTTGTGTTGCTTTCTTGGTTTGGGACAGCAGCTTTCGGACAGGGCACAGGCAGAATCGACCGTGAGACGGTGGTCAGCCGTCATAATCCACATTTGCAGTCGGTCGATACGATGTCAGCATTCACTGTGGGCAACGGCCATTTTGCGTTTACTGTCGATGTCACTGGGCTTCAGACGTTTCCAAAAGCTTATTCAAATGGTATGCCTCTTGGCACCATGAGCGACTGGGGGTGGCATTCATTCCCGAATGTGAATGGTTATAAGCCAGAGGAGACATGGGTTAGTAAGAATTTTGGAAATGCGCGCTCTTCTGAACTATATGCGGCAGAGTTCCGTGAGGAAGGCCGTCAGCGTGATGCTGCCAATTATCTTCGTCAGAATCCCCACCGGCTGCATCTGGGCTGCGTGGGGCTCAACTTGCCAGATATCAGCAGGGTTTCAGCCGTCGATCAGCATCTCGACATGTGGAACGGGTTGATCGACAGCCGGTTCAATTACGACGGGCGCCCTTTTCATGTGCAGACCGTGTGCAGCCCCGCTGCCGACCTGATTGCCTCGAAGGTGGAGACGAAAGGCAAGGTGGAGGTGGTGTTCCGCGTGCCTTATCCCACAGGCCGTCATAGTGACGATGCCTGCGACTGGGATCCGCAGAAGCCGCAGACGCTGACGATGGAGCGTCACCGCAGTTTCGCCTGGCTGACCGTCCGTATAGACGATACGGCATATCAGGTGCGCATTGGTTGGAACGGGAAGGCGGATATCCGCCAGAGTGATTCCCATACCGTTGTGCTTTCTGGAAAGAACGACCTTGATTTCTCAGTCTGGTTTGTCGATGGCGTATATAACGTCCGTTCATTAGAGCGTCGCGACTACGTGTATGAGGGATGGAAGCGCCGGACGGCACGTCGTGAGGTGCAGTTCGACTCTCCCCGTTATAAGCCGGCAGATATTCCGAACCGTACTGCCGACAGCCGTGATTTCCGGTTCGTTCAGTCTGAGGCGGAGAGTTTCTGGCATTCCTACTGGAAAGAGGGTGGAATTGTTGATTTCTCGCATGTGGCAGACTCTCGTGCGAAGGAGCTGGAACGGAGGGTGGTGCTCTCCCAGTACTTGCTTGCTGTGAACGACGGTGGCGACATGCCTCCGCAGGAGACAGGCCTCACCTATAACTCATGGTACGGCAAGTTCCACCTGGAGATGATATGGTGGCACCAGGCACAGTTTGCCCTTTGGGGACATCCTGACATTCTGGAACGTTCGCTCAACTGGTATTTCTATGCGGCTCATAACGCCAGTGAGATTGCCATAAGGCAGGAGTTCGACGGGCTGCGGTGGATGAAGATGACCGACCCGTGGGCTGGTGAGGCACCATCGAATGTGGGCAGCTATCTGATTTGGCAGCAGCCGCATATCATCTATCTGGCAGAGCTGCTCTATCGAGCGCAGAAGTCGGAGCTTGGCCGCAACCGGATAACCAGCAAGTTCATGGGGCTGATTGACGAGACCGCTTTATTCATGAATTCGTTCGCGTCGTTCGACCAGGAAAACAACCGCTATGTGCTTAAAGGCTGTATCCCTGCCCAGGAGACACTGAAAGCCGACTCCACGCTGAATCCACCCCTTGAGTTGAGCTATTGGTACTGGGGACTTCGTAAGGCGAAGGAATGGCGCTTACGTACCGGCAATTTCCCTATAGCCGCATGGGACCAGGTGACCGATAAGCTGCCGCCGTTGGCTTGCAGTGCCGACAGTCTGTATCTGGCGGCTGAGTCTGCTCCCGACACTTACAGCAATATCCGATATACGAGTGACCACCCAGCTGTGCTGGGCGCACTGGGGATGTTGCCGGAGAGTCGGCTCGTGGATAAGAAGGTGATGCGCCGTACGCTTGACTGGGTGATGAAAAACTGGAACTGGGATAAAACCTGGGGGTGGGACTATCCGATGACGGCGATGTGCGCTGCACGGCTGGGATGTCCGGACAAGGCTGTGGATGCGCTGCTTATGCCTTGCCGCACCAACACTTATCTGCTTAACGGACACAACTGTCAGGACCAGCGTCTGCGCGTCTATATGCCCGGCAACGGCGGGTTGCTCACCGCTGTCGCCATGATGCTTGCCGGATGGGACGGCTCCGAGGGCACGAACCCTGGCTTCCCCGCAGACTGGGATGTGCGTTGGGAAGGGCTGTTGCCGATGCCATAGACAATAATCAGATGAATAGAAAAAGTGGAAGCTCCATGCCTCAATATGGCATGGAGCTTCCACTTTTTGAGAGCGGAAAATCTGAAGATTATGGGTTTAAGAAATTCATTATAATTATCCTTGCTTGGCTTTATATGCCATGGCATAGAGTTTCATCTGCTTAAGCATGGCGAGAAGGCCGTTGCTGCGGGTGGGGGAGAGATGCTCCTGAAGGCCGATGTCCTGCATGAAATGCAGGTCGGCGGTGAGGATTTCCTCTGGTGTGTGGTCGGAGAGCACGCGGATAAGGAGCGTGACGAGTCCTTTCACGATAAGCGCATCGCTTTCAGCACGGTAGATGATATGCCCTTCGCCATTGAGCTCGGCTGTAAGCCAGACGCGGCTTTGGCAGCCGTCGATGAGGTTGCTTTCGTTCTTGTCTTTCTCATCGAGGGGCTCTAAGTCGTTGCCCAGATCGATGAGCAACTGATACCGGTCCATCCAGTCGTCATAATCCTGGAATTCTTCTATCACCTCTTGTTGGAGTTCTTCTATTGTCATGTTTCTTTTCTGTTTTTTGATTTGTGAATGCAAATTTAGATAAAATTTCCGAATTATAAGCCAATCGTAATGAAGAAATCTTTTCTATTGAGAGGAATGGTAAGCAATTTTGACAAATGATGCATAGCAGAAACATCCCTTATGTTTGGGTTTTATGTGTTTGTTCCGTACAATTCCCCATGAAAATGAATAAATAAAGGGAATTCCGATGACAATTATTTTCTAAATTTGCAGAAAAATTGATGTTTTCTTTCTTTTTTACCTATTTGAGCAAGCTATTGAATGAAAAATCGTAACTTTGCAGCTTGGATAAAAATCTGACTGACTAAACGTAATCCCGAAATCATTACTATTCTAAATTATAAAACTATTAACTTTATTAACAAAAAAATGAAAATAAATTTCTTTAGACTGTTGCTGCTGACAGCGCTGATGCTGACAGGCGGCAATGTGTGGGGGCAGACAACGCTCTATGAAAGAACTGCCACATCCTGGTCATCAAACGATGTGGGAGAAAATGGTTGGTCTAACGGAACAATTGGCAGTAATGGACTTGAGGTTACCAATGGGGTTGCTTCATCCTTAACGATTACTCCGGCAAAGTCAAATTCTACGCTTACTTGGACTTCTACTTGGAATCCTGGAAATGCTACAGGAACGGCTGACAACACAAATGCATATATCTCATTTGGCGAGGTGAAATTTGCCTTTTATGGCTCAAGTTGGAAAACAAAAGTTACGATTGGTTCTGAAACTACTCAACTTAGTGGTGTTGGAACAACACGAGGCAGAGATTATTCTATCTCAGTAACAATCAATCAGTCAACAAATGAAGTTTCATATTCGTTTACAGATAACGGAAATACAGTTTCTGGAGTTGGTACTCTGACAAACGCTGCTTCTTCTTATACACTGACCCATGGTTTAGGTGGAAAGAGTCCTAATTGGGTGAATACATCCACTTTAAAGGCTGTGAAAATAACAGAAGAAGAAAATACGGCACAAACAGCCAACTATACAATTAAGTATTTCTGCAATAATGTGGAAATTAAAAACTCGGTTACCCGTATCGGGGAAGTCGGTTCTGCTATAACTCTTCAAAACTCAGATACTCAGACGTTTTATCTTAATAGCAATACAGAGAAATATGTTTATAGCTCTGACGATGCTGCTGATAAAGTTATTAAATCTGATGGTTCTACAGTGGTCTCTGTTTACTTCACAAAAATAAGTTCTTTTAATTATTCAATAGTTAATAATTTTGGAACAAATATTGCCTCTGGAAGTGTATTTGAGGGAGAAACAAAGACTGTCTGCTGGCCAAAATATATTCAAAATGATGGCGAGTGGTATGAAACAGCCAGCCCGTATGGTGTTGTTATTTCTGAAGCAACGAATATGACCGTTTCCTATACAAAATCTGATATAGCCTACTGTTTTGAAGGAGAAAACTTAACTCTTTCAAGAAGTTACGGTGATGTCACCGGCAATGTAAATTATTCAAATGGCGATGGCTATGGTGTCTATCAGACTGCCTTTCTTACTACAACCCAGATGACACCAGCAGGTTCTTATGTGTTAACGGTTAATACTCAGGTGCGTAGAAATAACGACGATGTTTTAACTATTCAAACATCCGCAGATGGCAATGAGTGGACAGATTGCTCAAGCATCACACTAACCAGTAATGTGGGTGGTGACTTCAGCACAGAAATCACATTGGAAAACAATTCTTATCTCCGTTTGGTCAATACGGGTAGCAACATGTATCATTACATTGACTATTTAACGCTAAAACAGAAAGTAACAGCCATTCCGGTTACATTCACAGAGACTAATGGTGTGGACGCTGTTATATCTGTTGATGGTGTTTCCGCTACAAGTGAGACATTATTTGAGGTTGGCGATTATGCATTTACCGCCACTGCTGATGGCTATGACGATTATGAGGGCACATTCTCTGTGTCGGATGACGATTTGTTGAATGGTTCAAAAACAGTCTCTTTCACGATGTCTTCTTCTTCTGATGTCACATCTGTAACAGTGGTATATAAATATAATAATGAAGAGATTCTCTCTGAACCCATGGACATTGCGGATCTGACATTAACGGTGGGAGAGTCTTTTACAGTCCCTTTCAGAATGTATGTTGTTAAGGATGGCATCATATATCAAACCAGAGCAAACAATTCAAATCCTTTTTATGGTGACAATGTGGAACTTACAAAGGAAACAGTTGTGGAAAAGAGCCTGAGTATTGTGGATATGGAAGGTGGATCATTGGCGTTCTTTGTTGATTTAGATGACACGAATGGTGAGAATGCAGGCATCAGGGCTTCCTATTGCAGTGCATACAACAATAAGGCATACACATCTGCTGAAACCATTCCTGCTGGTAATTATAAGTTTATTATCCGTAAAATGGATAAGGGAAGAGGCTCCAAAATTGTTGTTGGATCAACGGACGTCTATGTAATGGATGGCGTTACCAATAAAAACAGCTGGGTAAATGTTATGCTTGATAACGTGGTAATTCCAGAAGAGGGAACATTGTCCTTGGTTAAGGGTACATCTGCTTACGATTTGTATGATATAATTATTGCCATTCGAAAGATGGACACAGAGACCATCACCGTTACCTCCGCCGGAGCCCGCACTTACTGCTCTAAGAACGTGCTTGATTTCAGTAATGTGGAGGGGCTGAAGGCTTACTACCTTACTGTTGACGGCGACCAGATTTCAATGGGTGATGCCAGCCTTGTCGGAGGTTACGTGGGTGTTTATATCGAGGCTGCTGAAGGAAGCTATGAGGTGCCGGTTAGTAATGACTTAGCGCTTGAACCGCTTCCGCCAGGTGTGAACGACCTGGTAGGTGTGGCAGAAGAGACCCAGGTGGAGGCACCTATCTATGTCTTGATGAATGCTGACAACGGACTTGGTTTCTACAAGACCAGCAAGACATTCACCGTTGGTGCTCATACTGCTTATATCCCTGGCGACAAGGTAAATGCTGGCGTGAAATCGCTTACGTTTATGAATAATGAGCCAACTGGCATCAGCGATGTGAACGCTGACAGCCAGAGTGTCAAGAACGCCGTGATTTACAATCTCGCCGGTCAGCGTGTCGCTGCTCCAGCAAAGGGTATCTATATCGTGAACGGTAAGAAGGTGCTGTTTAAATAAATAAAAATAACCAATGGAAAACCGGGACTGTCCGTCATATACCTGTGCCGGACAGACTCACTTCCAAATAAAACAAAAATAGAAAGAGAAATGAAAAAGATATATCAAACACCCAAAACAGACAGTTCTGTTGCATTCTTCAACCCGTTTTGCGAAATAGGTATTGTTGGATCTACCGATGCTACTGGGGGCAATCTTGCCAAGGAGCGAGAAGATGATATCGAAGAGGAAATGGCCATCATTCGTCTTCTGAAGGACACCGAGGAGGGAAACACGAGTCCGCTCTGGTAATCTGGTCTTTGTCTGAAAGAACGGTATTTTAATATCCACAAGGCAGCGGTATTCATTTTGATTGCCGTTGCTTTTTTGGTAGAATGCTTTATCCCTGCTTTCTTGTTTATCCCCAAAATGGTTTGAAACGTACAAATTTAGAAAAAAACGGACAAAAATACCAAGTTTCAGGCTGTTTTTCAACGTAACTTTGCATCATAAAAAGTTAGTTAATAAAATAGTTGGTTAATATTGTTGTTAAAAAAAATTTGGTTAGTTAATTGTTTCATAAACTTCAAAGAATAGTTTAGTTATTAGTAAAAAGGTTAGTAAGTACTGTTGTATTCAGTTGTGATATCTGAAAAACGTACAAGCGGACCGGTGGGCAGGGATGCCTGCCGTTTTGCGTTTTTATGGGTCTTGTGTTTCCGCCTTAAGGGTGAAGAGATGAGTATGCAAAAGTAAACATATCTTAAAAAAAATATATTTAAGTTATTAAATTGTTGTATATGTGAAAAATAAGCTATCTTTGCATGAAATTTGATATATCAATAGTTCTATGAGGCGTTTTTTCATATATATGGCAGCATTGCCTGTTCTTTTGTTTATGGCTGCTTGCAGCAACTGTTCCGACAAAAAAACACAAGTTCAACAAGAGGAATATGTGAGCACGGCACCCGTATTCAACTCCGACAGCGCATTCCTGTTTCTCAAGGAACAGTGCACGTTTGGACCGCGTACGATGAATTCAGAGGCACACGACAAATGTGGCGACTATATCGCGGCGAAGTTCCGGCAATATGGTGCCAATGTCTATGAGCAGATGGCTGACCTCAAGCTGTATGACGGCACACCTGTGAAAGGACGGAATATCATCGCTGCTTTCAATGAGCAGGCACCGCGCCGCATTATGATTTGCGCCCATTGGGACTCCCGTCCGTGGGCTGACCACGATGAAGACCCAGCCAACCACAAGACTGCCATTGACGGTGCCAACGACGGTGCTAGCGGAGTGGCGGTGATGATGGAGCTGGCTCGGCAGTTCGCTATGAAGATGCCAGCTGTGGGGGTTGACCTCATCTGCTTCGACGCAGAAGACTGCGGCACGCCCGAATGGGCGCGCGACGAGCACGACTCTGAGCATACATGGTGTCTGGGTTCGCAATACTGGGCTGGAAAACATCATGTGGATGGCTATGTGGCAGAATATGGCATCCTGCTCGATATGGTAGGAGGTCCCAACTCTGTGTTCTACAAAGAGAGCTACTCCATGCAGATGGCTCCTCGCATCACCGATAAGGTCTGGGCTGCCGGTCAGAAGATTGGTTATGGAAACTATTTCAAGAGCGAGGCCACAGGCTATGTCACCGACGACCACGTGGCGGTCAACCAATGCGGCATTCCCTGCACCGACATCATCGCATCCGACAAGAACAACAGCGGATTCTGTCAGACATGGCACACCACTGCCGACAACGTGAACAACATCGACGTGAATGTGCTGAAAGCAGTGGGGCAGACCCTGATGGAAGTCATCTATGTGGTGGAGGCGTGACTAGGCTGATATCCCGTTATACCATCAAAATCATCGAATTCTCTCTTCGGTTTTTGTATTTCATATCTCGTTATCTCGTAGTTCTGTCCAACAGCAAAACTATTAAACTGCCCAATGAAACAATTCTACCTTCTGATAATCATCTTATGCAGCTTATCGAATTCCACCGTCTTTTCACAGCCGGTGTTGGATTCGGTGGAGGAGGCATATCTGCAGACGGGAGGCAGAATTTTCACACACCGCTTATATCTTGCGGGAATCGTGGAGTACGACGGAGAGGAAATCCCCTGGTATAAAATCGACCCTGTCTATATCTTCCCAAGACTGATTTTTGCCAACGAGGCGGAGGCGCGCCGCTACTATCAGATTGCCAACAACATCAAGAAGGTATATCCCATCGCCGTGGAGATTGCCCGCGACGTGCGTATTCACACCGAGCATCTCGACTCGCTTGAGGAGAAGCGCGACCGCGACCAGTATATGAAAAAGATGGAAAAGGAGCTGAAACAGAAATACACGCCTCGTTGCAAGAAACTCACGCTCACGCAGGGTAAACTGCTCATCAAGCTCGTGGACCGCCAGTGCGAGCAGACGGCGTTTAAGCTCGTCCGTTCCTATATGGGCAGTTTCAAAGCCACATTCTACAACGCTTTCGCATCCATTTTCGGCGCATCACTCAAAAAAGAATATGATCCTGATGTCGATGACCGGCTTACTGAGCGATGTATCCTGCTGATAGAAAGCGGGCAGATGTGAGAAGAATTTAAGATTATATGAATAAATAAAATACGATTTAAGGATTTTTCAAAATAGGTAAATTCTAGATCTTTAAATTGTAAATTCTTAAATCTTTAAATTGTAAATTCTTAAATCATAAATACTGTCAGGTTTTCCTCCAGAAGCTGCGTGTGAATAGGATGAAAACGGGGAAGATTTCCAGACGGCCGATGAGCATGAGGAAGGAACAGGTGTATTTGGCAAAGGGGGAGAGCACCGACCATGAGTGGGCGGGACCGTAGTATTCCATGCCCGGACCTACATTTGAGAGGGATGACATCGACAGTCCGAGTGCATCGTAAAAGTCAAAGTCGAGGTCAGGACGGAAATCAGCGTGTGTGGCTAATGCCTTGGGGTCAATTCCACTGAATGCGAGAATGAACGCACCAATAAGCAAAGATCCTACGAACAAAGCTGTGAATCCAAATAGGGTTCTGATTACCTGGGTGTTGATGATTTGACCGTTGTATTTCACGGGAAGTACAGCCCTGGGGTGTAGAATCCGTTTGAACTCATTGCGTGTGACCCGGTAAATCAGCGACCACCTCACGCATTTGAATCCACTGCTTGTGCTGCCGGCACATGCACCTGCGAACATGATGAACAACAGCAGCGGCATACATGGCATCGGCCAGAGTGTGTAGTCACAGTTGGCAAGTCCTGTGGTGGTCTGCAGCGACACGACGGTGAAGAGTGAATCGCGGAACGACAGCTCCAGCCCGTTGCAGAACGCACTGAATGTGGATGTGTCGAAGTTGTTGTCGAGTATCTTATGGGCAGTGAGGATAGAAGTGCAGATAATGGTCGCACCTCCAAAAATAATAAAGAAACACCTCAACTCGGAATCTCTGAAGAAATTTCGGAAATGCCCCTTGATAATGGTGAAATAGAGAAGGGTGTAGTTGATTCCCGACAGAATCATGAACACAATCATGACATATTCAATAGTTGGGGACTGGTAATAATCACTGATTAAATCGCTGTGGGGCCCATATCCTCCTGTCGCAGTGATGGTGAACGAGTAATTCACAGCGTCGAAGGTGCCCATGCCGCAGCCAATTAGCGAGAAGACACAACTAACTGTTAGCAGCAGATATACCGTGCCTATCCATTTGGCGGTGATGCTGATGCGCGGATGTACTTTGTTGCGGAATGGACCAGTGCTCTCGGCTGCGAACAGCTTTACCTCGCCCACACCAAAGGCAGGCAGGATTGCCACGGTGAAGAAGATGATACCTACACCCCCAATCCATTGGGTGATGCTTCTCCAGAAAATGATGCATTTGGGAAGACTGTCGCAGTCGTCTATGATAGTGGCCCCAGTGGAGGTGAAGCCCGACATTGTCTCGAAGAAAGCACTCGACACATCCGGCACTGTACCGCTGAACAAGAACGGCAACATGCCGATAATGGTGAAAACCACCCATATTGTTGTCACAATCATGTAGCCTTCCTTACGGCTCATGTTGAGACTCGAACCACGTCCGATATACTGGTTGACCATGCCTAAAACCCATGCGATAATCATGGGCCAGAGAAAGGCGTAACGGGCTGGTTCCTCATATACAATGCCCATGATGAAGCATGTCAGAAGCAGTCCTGACTCGATGAAGAGCAGAATTCCGATTACTTTGATTATGAGCCGCCAGTTGGACATGATTTTAATTAATAATTAATAATATATACAAGTTTCGCAAGTTATTGAACAGGCTGATATTTACTTTGTTCAGTTTTGTTTTGAATAAATCCCAATATCGGATTATCATTGGCAAAACTATCTTTTATAACTAATTCTTTAACTTCCATTTAAAAGATTACTTGAAGAACTTGTCGAGTCGTTTCAGGGTGCCTGCAATGCAGAACACGACGATGCGGTCGCCTTTTTGCAATTGGGTTTTGCCGCCTACGAGCATGGCTTTCCCATCCCGGAACATACCTCCGATGTTGATGCCACGTGGGAGACCGAGGTTCATCACGACATCGCGAGTGACACGTGAACCTTCTTTCACCACAAACTCAGCCACATCGGCTTCCGCTACTGTCAGCATCTTCACGTTATCGACACTCGACTTCAAAAGCATCTGATAGATATGGCTGGCGGCTATTACCTTCTTATTGATTACCGTACCTACATCGAGTGCCTCTGCCATGTCGAGATAGTCGATGTTTTCCACCTGGGCTATCGTCTTACGAACACCACGCCGACGGGCTGCCACACATGCCAGGATGTTCTCCTCGTCGTTTTCCGTCAGGGCGATGAATGCATCCATGTTGTCCATTCCCTCGTCAATCAGCAAGTCCATGTCGTGACCCTCGCCGTTGATAATCATCGAGTTGTCAGTCAACAGCCCGCCTAACCGCTCGCAGCGGTCGGTATCGGGTTCTACCACCTTGATGCTCATGCTGGGAGGTAGTGCCCATGTGGCTCTGACCGACAGTTTACCGCCTCCAAGTATCAGCGTGTTCTTGATTTGTGGGTATCCGCTCTTGCCTGCGAGCACAGCGATTTCAGGTACTGCCTCTTTTGTAGTCATAAAAAATACGAGGTCGCGTGCCATGATTTTCACGTCACCATTAGGATGGATAGTCTCACCGTCTCGCTTTATTGCCACCACATGGAATTTGTGTCCGTGACTAATACCGATTTCCTTCAGCGTGTGCCCCACCAGCACGTTGTGTGTGTTGCTGATTTCCTTGTCGTATATCGGGTGGTCGTCGTGCATCTTTACACTCAGCAGCACCAGGTCGCCCTTCTCACCAAACTCCCACAGCTGACGCACCCATGAGAACTTACATGAGTCGGCGATTTCGCGCGACGCCAGTAACTCAGGATAAATCAGCGAGCTGATGCCCACGTTCTCAAATATACGTTTGTTTTCCGGACGCATGTACTCATAATTGTCGATACGTGCCACCGTGCGTTTGCATCCAAGCTGACGGGCGATGCACCCGCACATGATATTGGTGCTCTCATCGGGTGTAACGGTGATGAAGAGGTCGGCACTCTCTATTCCGGCTTTTTTGAGGTCGCCAATCGAGGTGGGGTCGGCAACCATCGTCATTATGTCGAGGTCGCTGTTCACCTTGCTCAGCCGCTCCTCGCTCTCGTCTAAGAGGATGACGTTGATATTCTCGGCTGAGAGCATCCGTGCCAGGTGGGTACCCACCGCTCCTGCTCCTGCGATAATAATTTTCATGTGCTATGAGTTTAAGGATAAGATGGTGTTGCAGATGCTGTCAGCATCCATACCTACGAGTTTGCGGAGCTCAGCCACAGTGCCGTGCTCAACAAATATGTCGGGAATGCCAATCATTTTCACCCTGGTGTCGTATGCGTTATTATTAAAAAACTCCAGTACGGCGCTGCCCATTCCTCCGCTCACCACACCGTCTTCCACTGTGATGACCTGTTTGAAACGTCTGCCAATTTCATGGAGCATTGTCTCGTCCAAGGGTTTTAGAAAACGGAGGTCGTAGTGCGCAACCGACAGGTTCCCTGCTTTTTCAGCCATCAGAATGGCCTTCTCTGCTTCCATGCCAATCGGACCGATGGAGAGTACAGCTAAGTCGGTTCCTTCTTTCAGCCTCCTGCCTTTGCCTACTTTGATTTCCTCAAGCGGACATCTCCAACTGACCACAGACCCTCTGCCGCGTGGATAGCGGATGACGAATGTGCCTTTACCTGGCAGCTGGGCTGTAAACATGAGTTTTCGCAGCTCAGTCTCGTCGTAAGGGGATGCTATGATGATATTCGGTATGGGCCGTAGGAAGGCCATGTCGAAGGCTCCGTGGTGTGTGGCGCCATCCTCGCCTACAAGACCAGCCCTGTCGATGCAGATGACCACTGGCAGACGCATGATGGCAACATCGTGGATGATGTTGTCGTAAGATCGCTGAAGGAACGACGAGTAGATGTTGCAGAACGGAACGATGCCGTCTTTAGCCATACCTCCTGAGAAGGTGATGGCATGTCCCTCTGCGATTCCCACGTCGAACACTCTGTCGGGCAGTGCTTCCATCATGATGTTCATCGAGCAGCCGGTCGGCATGGCGGGTGTCACCCCGACGATTTTATCGTTCTGACGTGCCAGCTCAAGCAGTGTCTCGCCGAACACATCCTGGAAACGGGGAGGGCAGGGGCTGTCGGGCGTGCTCTCAATCCGCTCGCCGGTGTCCTCATTGAATTTGCCCGGTGCATGCCACACGGTTGCGTCTTTCTCTGCCGGCTCGTAGCCTTTGCCTTTCACCGTATGGATATGCAGCATCTTAGGACCTTTCATTTCCTTGATTGTCTGAAGCACACGCACCAATTCTTTCACATTATGGCCATCGACAGGTCCGAAGTATCTGATGTTCAGTCCTTCGAAAATATTCTGCTGACGGCTGAGGAATGACTTGATACTGTTATGAAGCCGCTGGAGACCCTTCTTGCTCTTGTCGTTCAACCAGCCCCATTTCGTGAGTTTCTTCGACACACTGTATCTCACGTTGTTGTAGGTTGTATTGGTGGTCAGCCTCAGGAGGTATTTACGGAGTCCGCCCACGCTTTTGTCAATCGACATGTTGTTGTCGTTGAGGATGATAAGCATGTCGTTGGGGGTGGATGCAGTATTGTTAAGCCCTTCGAAAGCCAGTCCGCCGCTCATTGCTCCGTCGCCGATTACCGCCACAACCTTACGGTCGTCGCCGTGGATATGTGCAGCAACCGCCATGCCGAGTGCTGCGCTGATGGAGTTGCTGGCATGTCCGCAGCAGAAACTGTCGTATGCGCTCTCGTCTGGGAAAGGGAATGGCCGTAGTCCTCCCAGCTTTCTGTTGGTGCAGAAGCACTCTCGTCGGCCCGTGAGAATTTTATGTCCGTAAGCCTGATGTCCCACATCCCACACGATTCGGTCGTGGGGGGTGTTATAGACATAATGCAGTGCGACAATGATCTCCACTGCTCCCAGACTGGATGCGAGGTGTCCTGGATTGGTCGATAACTCTTTGATGATGTCTTTCCTTAGCTCCTTACACAATTCAGGCAGCTGATCGACAGATAGTTTCTTCAGGTCGTCAGGCGTGTTGATGTCCTTGAGCAGTTCGAGATTATCTATATGCTGATTGTTTTCTGACATTAAAACCTTATATATAATTTGCAAAATTACAAAAATCATGTTAACTTTGCAAATTACAGATGAAAATTTATTCAGAAGATAAAATTGTTGAGGCATTCAGCGGTGCTTGTGTCGCCACAATCGGCTTTTTCGACGGCGTGCATCTCGGCCACCGTTTTTTGCTTGATTGTCTGAAACGTGAGGCGGAAAAACGGGGCTTGTTCCCTTTGGTGCTCACGTTTCCTGACAGTCCGTCACGCGTGTTGAATCCCAATGACAAAGTACGGCTATTAACCACACCCGAAGAAAAAATCAGGCTGCTCAACGTTCAGGGAATCACGTATGTGGCGATGTTGCCGTTTTCGCGTGAGATGTCTGCTTGCACAGCAGAGCGTTTCATGCGTGAAATGCTTGCGGAAAAGTTGCACACTTCTGTCTTGCTGATGGGCTACGACCACCACTTCGGGAAGGGAGGAAACCAGCGGTTCGATGATTATGTCAGCTATGGGAAGCAGTTAGGCATGGATGTGATTAAGACTCCTGCTTATTCTTTCGAGGATAGTCCTAAAGGGTTGACTGTTTCTTCTTCTTCCATCAGGATGGCATTGGAGAAGGGAAATCTTGGTTTTGCCAACCGCTGTCTCGGCTATGAATACAGTTTGGAGGGAGAAGTGGTCGGTGGTTACCGGGTGGGGTCCAGCCTGGGTTATCCCACAGCTAATATTGCGGTTCCGTCATTGAAACTGGTGCCTGCCAATGGTGTGTATGCGGTGAGGGTGGAACTTCCAGGATGGAAAGGATTCGGTATGCTCAACATAGGAAGGCGTCCCACGCTCGACAACGGTGACGACGTGTCAGTGGAGGTGAATATCTTCGATTTCCATGCCGACATCTATGCTGAGCGTGTCCATGTCAGCCTTGTTAAGTATATCCGTGAGGAGCAGAAATTTGATTCGGTGGAAACATTAAAAAAACAACTGCAAACGGATGAGGCCGTCTGCAGACAGTTATTTTGCGTTTAGTATATACACAATCCACTACAAAATCCTCATTACTCATTCCTCTCTTCCAAGGTGTAGAATGAGCTGCCGTCGAAGCAGTGGGTGCATATCTGGCACTTCTCCAGTCCGATTGCTTTCACGATGGTCTCGATTTTGGAGAATTTCAGTGTATCTACATTCAGCCGCTTTGCCATCTCCTCAACCATTGCATGATATTCAGGAGAATCGGTAGTGGCGTATGCCTTCAGTTTTTCAGGTGAGATTTCTATGTCCTTGGCTGTCTGAGCGTCGGAGAGGCGGGTTTTAGTCTGTGAGTGGGTCTCCAGGTCTTTTATCACCCGTCGTGAGATGAGCTCCAGCTCCGACTTGCTTGCTGAGAAGTTGACGAATGGGCAGGCATAGATGAGTGGCGGGCATGCTATTCGCATGTGTACCTCTTTTGCGCCTAATTCCTTCAGCACTTTCGTGTTTTCACGAAGTTGTGTGCCTCTGACGATGGAGTCGTCGCAGAACAGACAGCGTTTGCCTTGGAGCATGTCTTTGTTTGGTATGAGCTTCATCTTAGCCACGAGGTTGCGTATCGTCTGGTTCGAAGGCATGAATGATCGGGGCCATGTGGGCGTGTATTTGCTGATTCCGCGCTGGTAGGGCACCTTATGCCCGGCGCTGTAACCCACAGCCATACCGATTCCGGAGTCGGGGATGCCGCCTACGGAGTCCACTTCCGTGGGGTCTTCTTCGCCCATCACACGTCCGGTGGTGAAACGCACGTCTTCCACAGTCTTTCCTTCGTAGGAGGAGGTTGGGAAACCATAGTAAATCCAGAGGAATGCACAGATCTGCATCTGTTTGTTAGGCTTGCGTAGCTGCTCCATGTGGTCGTGGTAGAGACGTACAATCTCTCCCGGACCCACATAATAGGTGGTCTCAAAGCCCAAGTTAGGGAAGGCGGTGTTCTCGCTGGTTGCTGCCATCGCGTCTGCTTTCTTTCCCACTACGATGGGGGTTCGTCCCCATGCATCTCTGGCGGCGATGATACCGTCTTCCGTAAGAATCAGCATAGAACACGACCCTTTCACGGTGTTATACACATTCTCTATGCCTTCCACGAAAGTTCTTCCGCGAAGAATCAGCAGTCCGACCAGCTCTGTGGGATTGATTTTTCCTGACGAGAACTCCGACAGGTGCATGTTTTCTGAAAGGAGCTTGTCGGCGATTTGTTCGATGTTGTTGATTTTCGCCACGGTCACGAGCGCAAAGCGTCCCAGGTGGCAGTTGAAGAGCATAGGCTGTGCGTCGGTATCGCTGATGATACCTATGCCGGAAGTGCCGACAAATTTATGGAGCTCTGGTTCAAAACGTGTCCTGAAATAAGTGTTCTCCAAGTTGTGGATGGCGCGGTAGAATCCCCTCTCTTTGCAGTAGGTAGCCATGCCACCCCGCTTTGTGCCGAGATGTGACTGATAATCTGTACCATAGAATAAGTCCGTAGCACAATGCTCTGTAGAAACTGTCCCAAAAAAACCTCCCATAAAAAAAATTAATATTGATTTTTTGCAAAGTTACGCAAAAAAAATGAAGAATGGTAGTATTTACGATTTACGTTTTACGTTTTACTAATTATTTTAACATTTGAAAAAATATCGGGTGAGAGAAAGAAGGACGAAAAATATAAGGGCAGTGTTAAAAACAAAAAAAAGAAGGAAGCCTTTTATGACTTCCTTCTTGCGTTTGGAAAAGAATTGCGGAAAGTGAGGGATTCGAACCCCCGGACCAGTTACCCGGTCACCGCATTTCGAGTGCGGCCCGTTCGACCACTCCGGCAACTTTCCTTTTGTTTGGTCGAGCTGTTATTTTTTCAAAGAAGAAGGCAGAATGCTCTGCCTTCTTCTATATATGAAAGCCGGGAGGAGATGTGATGAAACTCCGAGTAGATAAGATTTGAGGGTTCGCATATCTTTGTAATCCACCGACTTTCGTTACCCCGAAGGGCGTGGCCCGCCATTAACATGCGAAACATTCTCGGTTTTCTGATATGAATTTGATGAGTATCCCGATCGATCCTAACCCCGGCTAAAAGGTATGTCGATGTTCAACTGACAATGCAAAGGTAGTTGAATAATTTGAATTATCAAATTTTTTTGCCTTTTTTTTTGTTGTTTTTTACCTTTTTTTCTTTTTATGCGTAAATATTACGCATATTTATGAAAATTTTATCTGTCAATTTTACGTACAATCGTATTCTCGTTATTCTTCATCTTCTGCTCCTGTTCCAGCCATGATATTGATGACAGCTACTATGTCGGAGATATTGACATTGTTGTCCTCGTTCACGTCGGCATCTTCATAGAAGACAGAGCCAGCCATGTGGTTGATTATCGCCACGACATCGGAGATATCCACTTTTCCGTCGCGGTTCACATCGCCTCTGATGCGTTTTGGTGTGTCTGCCACTCCTTTGAACTCCTCAATGTAGTCGGGCAGGAAATAGCCGAGATGCGGAGGCTGGTTGTAACCGGTGTTCTGCCATGCCACAGCCATTCGGTAGTTGTGGTCGTGCATGAGTGTGGGCACACGATAAGGTGAGACCTCCGTCGTGGAGAAAATCAGGACTTCCGACGGGTCTTCAGCATTATACCAGATGACCTCTTCCCGCCAGTCACCGAAGATGTCTGCCTGCAGGCAAGGTGTGGATTTTGTGCTGTTGCATGACGACAATTTTGCTATCTGGCTGAATTTCTTCATCGTGACATTGCCGGTATATATACCCATATCGGTGAAGTCCAGGCTTCCTCCGTTCAGCCTGTATTTGCGGATGGATGTTCCGTCGAGCAACTCATCGAGGGGGTCGGCATCCCAGAAAATCCGGAAGTTCATCGATGGTTTGTCAGCAGTTATGGCAACTAAGTTCTGTGCGTTCATCGTGTTCGCCACTTTTGCCGACCAGAACTCATAGCCTTTGCAGTTGGAATTGGCGTCAAGGATATTGGCAGTCAGCCCGCGTCCGTTGTCCTCATCTCCGGTCACAGCCCAGATGATTTCTCCTGTGGCAGCGTCGATGAGGTGTGCTCCGTATGGATTTTCCTCATGCACCTGGTAGATTTCCAGTCCGGGACGTGCGGGGTTGAGGTCGCCGATATGCAAGGCGTCTCCATGTCCGAAACCAGTGGAATAGAGGAGCCAGCCGTCGTTGTCGATGGTTGCGCTCCCGTAGATGATTTCGTCGCTGCCGTCGCCGTCAACATCTGCGATGGTGAGGCTGTGGGCTCCCTGACCGTATGCGGTATAGACAGCATGGGTCTTCTTAGGGTCGGTGTTCTTGCTATAGGTCTTGGTCGTTTTCTTTCCGGCTGCATCGGTCCTCTCCACCTGTGTTTCGTTGATTGAACCGTGGATCCAATGTGTCTTCAGTTCTTTTCCGTCGAAATCGACAGCCCAGAGGTAGGAGCGTGTGTACATACCGCGGCACATGATTGCAGAAGGGTTTTTGTCTGGTCCGTCAAGGTATGCCACGCCTGCGAGATAACGCTCACCGCGGTTGCCATAACCGCCTGCGTCGTTCTTGCCGCTGATTGCCCAGTTGAATGTTCCTGCCGCATCGCTCAACACGTTTGTGGCATTGCGGTTCGGAATATAGGCGATGGTATGGACTGCGGCTCCTGTCTCGCCGTTGAACACTGTCAGAAACTCATAGCCGCCGTTGATGCGTCCGCCTGATACGCGGTAGTCCTTCGTGTTGTTTGTGGCGAGAATCCTTGAGTCTGTCCCCGCTTTACTCACGTAGTTGCCCTTGCCGTCCTTACTGCCGGGAGCGGTCTTGCAAATCAGCTCCGCCTTGCCGTCGCCATCGAAGTCATAGACCATATACTGTGTGTAATGCGCACCAGAGCGGATGTTAATACCCAAATCGATTCTCCACAGCTTCTCGCCTGTCGAAATCTTGTAGCAGTCGATAATCGTGGGACCGGTAAATCCATTCTGCGAGTTGTCCTTGGCGTTGTTGGGCATCCATTTCACGAACAGCTCATACTGTCCGTCGCCATCCACGTCACCCAGCGAGCAGTCGTTGGGCTCAAGGGTGTAGCTGTTCGCGTCACTTCCTGTACCGGCGGTTCCTCCTGCTGGTCGGTCGAGTTTCAGCTTGTGAAACATAGCGTTGTTGAACAGCATTGGCTCGATAGTGTCGGTGGGGATTCCGTCCTGAAGGGTCACCAACTCAATTTTTTTGGTTGCCGCGATAATTCCGCCAGGTCTGAACGATGTCTGGCTTCTCAGCGTGTCGCTCTTTACTTCTCCGTCAATCAGCACAAGGAATGAAGTGTGCTCATTGTCGGATCCGAGCAGCCTCCACGACAGAAATGGCTTTGTGGAAAGGGCGTTGATGCGTATGAATCCCCGGTCGAGCTTTTCCTGCTGGCTGGCTGGCGTGTCCCAGGGTGTGGGCTTGGCTCGCTGTGCAATTGCCGTTAACGATGTTGCAAGGAAGAGGATTGAAAATAGTAGTTTCTTTGTAATCATAGTCAAGTTTTTTTAGATTACGTTTGGTAATGTTTCCGCAGAAAAAGGCGGCGCTACCAGTTTTTTACTGTTGTCTGTGTATAAATACGATTCCTATAATTTTTGAAATAAAAATAGTGGGGGCATGCCCCACTATTTTTATATAAATTGACTATTGTTTTTATTCATCTGTACCAGCCATGATGTTGATTACCTTCACAACGTCGGAGATATTCGTTGCACCATCGCCATTGACATCCGAAGTGCTTGCGAAGGTAGTATCACCTGCCATTGTGTTGATGATTGCCACAACGTCGGAGATATTCACTACCTCGTCACCATTCACGTCACCCTTGATGCCCGGAGTCACGTTGTACTCGAAGTGAGGACCGTCGGCATTCGAAGGATATCTGAAAATCTTCAGGTTGTCGAACCAGCAGCGGCGGCTCTGTGCACCCGAGTTGGCTGACTTATAGTTTGAAGTGATAACGAACTTGGCAACCTTGTTGTCGGTGATGTTTGCGTCGTTGATGTCGAGCATCGGCATCTCAGCACCTTCGCACTTGCCGTTCTTTCCATTGTTGATTGTTCCTCTGAGTGCACGGGCCTTATAGTCGAACTCAAGCACGAACGATGACTTGTTGTCGTCGATGCAGATGCCGGCATTGCCTACGCTGCTTGAGCCCTGACCTGTAGCATACTGACGGAGATTCAAACCGGTACCGCCATTGCCTGTGGTCTCAGTGTGGTCGTTTGGCTCACCTGTCAGGTTGTTGAAGTCGTTGAATGCCACCTTACCATTGTAACGGTCAATGCTGAAACCTCCGAGACGCTGGTCTGCAGCGTTGCGTAACTCAATTGTCAAATAACCTTTACCGAGGTTTCCGAACCACACGTCGAATTCTGTGCGGATGATATCCTCGTCGCTAGGAATCTCTTCTGCAGGAATCTCAACGAATGCCTCTGATGAGCCTACACGCAGCACATCAAGAAGAACGTCGCCGAATCCAAGCTGCCAGTAATGACCATCCACAGAGAGGTCGGGCTGTACGTCAGCAGTAACTGCGAACTGCATCTGACCTGCACCGTTTGGATAGTTGTCGTTCTTTCCGTTGATTACGTAAGAAACCACAGTCTCAGGGTCTTCAGGGTCTGTGATTGCGGTGAAGCCGCCAGAGAAGTCAATGTCAATAAACGGTTTCGGTTTGCCGCTGTCAATAAATATCTGTGTTGCCTCATCAAGAGCGGTGAGCCAGTCATTAATCGTCTGTACATCTGCCTGCTGACGGTCGTCGTTTGTGTTGGCGAGGATGTCATCAAGGGCAGCCTGTGCCTGAGCGATGACAGACTCATAGGTTTCGTGGTCACATTCGATGTATAAGGCTTCGTTGTCTGTCTTTCTGCATTCTTCCAGTTTAGCCTTCAGGTCTGTGATTGGCTTGTTCTGTGACACGATTTCGTTGTTGGCATACTGGTATCCGCGTACTACGGCATACTGGTTGTAGGTTTCGTAGTCGTCGGCAGGATTGGTGCCTTCTGGTCCGTAAATCTCAGCAGGGAAGCCCTGTACTGTTGTCCAGTCAATCAACTCTGCATTGGTGGCCACACCGGTGTCTTTGCCGTCAGCGTCAACCCAGTTGTCTGTTTTAATCTGGTTGTAGAACGGATCCCAACGGTCGAGAGCCTCCTGGATTTTTCCGTTTGCCCAAGGATAGTTTGCGTCAGGACCTTTTGCAATGAGGGTCTCACGGGCGCTGGTTGCAGCATTGTACTGAGCGATGAACGGATTCCAGGCACGCAGGCGTTCCACTTGCCCGACAATCTCGTCGCCAAATGCGCGGACCTCCACTGCACGTAACTCGAAGATACCACCGTCGCCGGCACCAGGCCAGTCGATTTGTGCGCGGAACTGTCCGTCCTCAGCCACCTCACCGATGATATAGAATTTCTGGAACTGCTCGCCTGCCACCGGACCAACTTCTTTCACCTGGTCACCGAGGGTGAATGTACACGTGGTTTCCAGTGTGTAGGTCGGGGTGCAAGGCCATGAGTCCTTCGCGCTGTAAGCGTTTCTGATTTCAGCGGTCATGAAGTACTTGCCTGCAGGGAAGTCTGTGCTTACAACTGCGATATTAGCGGTTGCATTACCATAGCCTTTCTGGATTGCCCAGCGGATGATGTCTCCTGCTCCGTCGGTCAGGTGACCCCAGTTGGAGTTGCCGCCTACGCGCTCGAAGCAGCCGAAGTCGCCGTCACGTCCACGGCCGATGCCTCCGATGGAAGAGATGTCGATTTTCGGCAGGTATGCTGCCATGTTGTTTGACTCCACATCAAGGTAGGCCCCAAGATCCTCAAAGAATGCAGCCATGATTTCCTCAGCCTGGGCCTGGTCGTCGAACGGACGGTCGGTGGCATCAGGGTCGTAGCCTTCTGCGTTAGGATCGTAGAGAGAGAGGATGGTGTCGATGTCGCCCTGCAGCTGTTCCTTTGCGCCGGCAGCTGCTTCTGTGTTGAAGTTCGCATCCTCCATCAGGGCTTTTGCATAGGCAATCTGCTTGTCGGAGATACGGGTGTCATAGACAGGGGATACCTTCACAAGCTGCATGTTTGTGGCAATCACGCAGTCGGTGTTGATGCGGCTGAAGAGGATGTTGAGCATACCTCCATCGGCATCTGCACAAGCTTCCAGTGTGTTGGTGAATGCCCATGCGATCTCTGTCCATTCGTTGGCAACCAAAGTCGCTGTTGATGACACATCCATGTAATCGATGTCTTTCAGACCTGCGCGAACGCCTCCATGGCTGTAGGTGCCAATCCATGCGTCAACCTGATTCTGAGCGCCATCGGTGATGGAGGTAGTGCCGTCTTCAGGCGATAAGAATTTCATGGTGAGGATGTAGTTGGCGCCGTATTCAAGGGGTACGGCATAAGAGATGAAGTCGCCCTCATCGCTGCGCACACTCTGGATACCGTCGTAATCTTCCTCGGTGGCTGCGGTGTAGGGAGAGAAGATTTCACTGGAGAAGTTGTTCCATTCTGCTCCCGGCTGTTCGAATGGGATGATGGACTCCACTTTGTACTTGGCGGTGCTGGTGAAAATGTACTCACCCACCTTGTACTGTGCGCTCGCGGTCAGTGCCGTGAGCATGGCACAAATTGAAAGTAGCAGTTTTCTCATAAGTTTTTGATAATAATTAGTTAATAATAATATTATAAAAAGTTCAGATTAGTAGTTCAAATACTATTATCACGCAAATATAAGATAAAATTATGTAAAAACATAAAAAATTAACTAAAAAAAGATGAAACGAGCTGAAAAAAGGTCTATTTGATGTCGATGTTTTTGGAATTTCTTGTTTTGAAGTCGTTTTCGTCTTTTTTGTCGGGATAGTATATGTTTGAGAATGTGGCGCCTTCAACATCGTCGAGCACAACCACAGGACGGCCATCTGGCTTGAGGGTTGTGAACGTGATGTTGTCCACGCGCAGGTCGGTGACATGCCGGGCGAAGAGCCCATACGACGGGGTGCTGAGGGCGAATTTGGGCTCAGGATAATTGGTGCCTTGTTCGCGGTAGTCCCACCGCATCTGCTCGGAGCTCCCTCCTCCGCGTGTCTGGATGCGTATGTTGCTGAGGTAGATATGCTCAAGCGGCTGGTCTGGCATGCCGGTGATGATGATGCCGGCGAGCGAGTCCACATCCTGTGCCACAATGTTGGATATTTGTATGTTACCCCCATAAGAAGGTGTGGTCACTTCTTTCGGCCCGCGGTTACGGCAGCCGGTGGTGATATAGATGGGGTAGTGGTGGACGTGGCTCATCGATATGTTGTTGACGACGATGTTCTCCATCCGGCCCTGATCCACCTCCTCGAACGCCAGTCCGCTGCTGTACATGCAGGTGCAGTTGGAGATGGTGATGTCGCGGTAGCCGCCGTTACTCTCCGTTCCGAGCTTGATTCGTCCGCAAACCCATCCCACTTTCTCCGGCAAGTAAGTGCCGTCAAGAAATGTGCCGAGCTTGAATCCGGTCACAATGCAGTTGGTGATGAGGATATGCTCACATGCCACCGCTTTCTTCAGGGCATAGGAGCTTTTCAGCACGATGGCGTCATCGTGTGGCGTGTTCACTTTCGTGTTGCTGACGGTTGTGTATTTGCAGCAGTCGATGTCGATGCCGTCGCGGTTCGTGTCTATCGTCACATTGTCGATGGTTGCGATGTCGCAGCCGGTGATGATGATGGCGAAATGGCCGCCGCGGTAAATCGTGATGTCGCGTATCAGCACATTTCGGCACTGCTTCAGCGCGATGGCTTTGTCACCCGTTCCGATATTGCCGCCTTGCAGGTTGCCCCCTTTCTCTGTGTCCTGTTTCGTAAGTCCTTCGCCGTCAATCATGCCGCGTCCTGTAATCGAGATGTTTTGCTGCCCTTCTGCCCATATCAGGCTGTTGTGGAAATAGGTGTGTCCGCCGTCCTGATACGCCGGTCCCTCCCAGGGTTCAGCATCGTCGTAGGCTTTCAGCTTGGCTGGTGCGGCAAGGATTTTCGCTCCTTCATCCAGATGCAGTTCCACGTTGCTTTTCAGATGTATGGAACCGCAGAGGTATGTGCCGGCAGGAATATCCACCATGCCGCCTCCATTTTTCACGCAGTCATCGATGGCGGCGTTGATGGCTTGGTGGTCGAGGGTTGTTCCGTCGCCTTTGGCGCCGTAGTTGCGGATGTTATATGCGCCTCTGGTTTGGATGCCGGCAAAGGCAAACAACATGAAGAGGGAAAGTAGTTTTTTCATCATGGGAGGTAAATGGATTGACCTTGTTTCGCCACTCAGTTATGCGGCAGAAACTGCCGCTTACATGAAAGCTGACAGTTATGTGGTCGTTTTGTTGGCGATTTTTTGCAAAAATAGGTGTTTTGTTTATGGTGATTTTTGTTTTTTTGTTCAAAGGTGTGGGCAAATGTACGAAAAAATAAAAAACCGCCCCAAGACTTGAATACCTTGGGGCGGGAAATAGAAGATTCCGTTTTTTTCCGGATATATTGGATATTACGGGGAATCTGGAACTATCTCTTGAACGGCAGATACCAGTTGGACTGGTTGCTGAGATCCTTAACTGGGTGGTTGTTCCTGACTTTGTTCACGAGCCATGCGTTGCCTGCGAGACCGGCGTTGTTCTTATGCTTTGCAAAGCGCATGAGATCATACCAGCGTGTTCCTTCAAAGCAGAATTCCATCGCTTCCTCGTCGCAGAGCAATTCCTCAATTGCCATGATGGTATCCTGCTTGCTGACCATTGTTCCAAAACCGGACGGGTCAACAGAGTAAGGAGGAACAATCTTCTCTCCTGTCTCCTCATCCACCGTGGCGTTTGCCTCTGCCTCTGCCTTGGCTGCGGCGAGGGCTGCGGCATATTTGTGGGAGTGGTCGAGCCTCTCTGCCAGTCCGGGATAGAGTGTGGCGTCTGCTGCAAGCACGCTGAGCATGGAATCCACCTGTGACTCATACTGGTAGGGTGAAGATCCGATGTAGTTAGCATCGCTTGTGAAGCCGCATCCGTGCTGGTGGATGGGGTAGCTCCTTCCGAAGAAAGTCTCATAGAATGCCTCCTGGAGGAAAGTCTGGTCAAGGTAGTCGTAAGCCTGTTGGCTCAGCCATGGCTGACGGCGCAGTGAGCTGTTGATTCCCTCTTTCAGGAATCCAAACGCAAGGTCGGGCATTCCCATTCGGTTGAGTGCCTCGCAGAGATGCAGATAGACTGTAGTCAGACGGTAGAGTATGATGTTTCCGCTCTGGAATTTGTTAATCCAGCTGATATCTTCCTCGTCCTCGTCAAGCATGGTGGCACCTTGCTGTGTGTACATGATGCGCTGACTCCGCATGTCTCCGAATTTTCCACCCTTGATGTCGTTCATACCGTTCGTCTTACTGGTGCCGCTGATTCGGTAGCGGTAATAATAAGTCTGGTTTTCCGTCAAGTAGTTATAGTCGTCGGATGGCACGAGCTGAATTTCTTCGAAATAAGTGTTTGTGAGGGAATAATAGTCGTATCCGAAGGTGTAAGGAACGATGGTTGTGGCTCCGTTCACACTGTTTACTGCCATGGGGATGTAGGATATCACATCTGTCGGAGTTCCTGTGGCAGCGAAAATATTCGCGTAATTGGCAGAACCGTTGATAGTCTGGTTGGGCTCCATGTCGGTAGGCGGTGTGAAATCTGCGTTCCGGAATGATAAAGAAGCCTGGATGTTAGGCAGTGGCTGTTTGGTGTTTGTGAGGTAATCCACATAACACTTTGCGGCTGATTCGTATTTACCGCATTCCAGGTACATGTCGCCAAGTACCACGCCTACGGGCACAAATATGTTCTTAAACGTGACCTGTTTGGTTGAACCGTGGTTGGTGGACCCGACGTTGATATTGTTGCCGTAATTAGGCACGTCGAAGCTTGTGAATTTGAGCATCTCGGGTGCCAGTGCAGCTGTGATTTGCTCCAGGTCATAGGTGGGGAAGGTGTTTTTCTCAATCTGTGAGATGGTAGTGAGCGGTTCCGTGAAGAAGGGCACGCTTCCATAGTTGCGGCAGAGTTGCAGATATGCCCAGGCACGGAATGCGAGCACAGCCGCATATTCTTTAATTGCCACTTTGGTGCTTCCCGTCTGGAGCGTGGTGTCGCGGTGAGCGATGTAATTATTACAGTTGTTGATTACGCGGTAATAGACGTATGCCGAGTCGTATTTGTTTTCCAGGCCCGCGCTGAAGTCTTTCAGCTGGGAAAGCGTGCTGTCGGTGTATTGTGTTGTTGCCACGAGCTCACCTCTCATCTCTCCCTGGAAGAAATACTGGTCAGCTAGCTGTTGCATAGCCTGTCCGATACCGAACGCGTAGAACACGGAGTCGGTTTTCGCATTCATATCCGGGTCGAACGCCTGCATGTCGCTGTCGGTTTCCATGAGATCCTCACACGAGCTGAAAGTGAGCATACCGGCAAACAACGTGATGAAGGCAAGCAGCACAGCGCTTATTTTGGCTTTCATGATTTTCATTATGCTTGAGTTTTTTAGTGTTTATTATTCTGATTATTTCCGGATGATTAAAGATTCACTCGTACCCCGAACAGTAATGTCTTTCCCAAGGAGATGTTGCCTGCGTCGATGCCTTGGAAGAACACGCCGTTGGCTGCGCTGAACTCAGGGTCACCGCCCTTGTACTTCGAAAGGATGAAGAGATTCTGTGCCTCTGCCCAGATGGTGAGTCCCTGGAGCCAGGTTGTGTTCGGAACCGGTACTTTGTACGACAGGCTCAGATTCTTCAGACGCAGGTAGCTGCCGTCCTCAATCCATCGGTCGCTGAAGCGGTTATTACCCATGGGGTCGCCGTAGTTCAGGCGTGGGATGTCGGTCTGTTGTCCCTCGTAACGCCAGTGGGTCGTCTCTGCCACTTGCTGGTTGTAGAAGTTGCTGCCGGCATTGATGAGCGAACGCTGATAGTTGTAGATGTCGTTCCCCAAGCTATAGTTGAAGTTCAGGCTGAGTGTGAGCCGTTTGTAGTTCACGTTGGCGAAAATGTGTCCGAAGATGTCGGGGTTGGGGTCTCCTATCACCACCTTGTCCTGACCGTTGATTTCATGGTCTCCGTTCTGGTCGATGAAGCGGATGTCGCCACCCTCGAAGTAGTTTTTCTGCCCGGCTGAGTTCTTCACATATAATCCGGCCTGCTCAGCATCAGCAGAGGTGGTGAACACGCCGTCGGTCTGATAGCCGTAGAACATACCTACAGGCTTGCCAACCGCTGTGAGGATGTTGTTGTCTCCATATACGGATGTTGTGTAGTCTCCGTCGGGCAGGGAAGTCACCTTGTTCTTGTAGTGTCCGAGTGTTGCGCCCATCTCGATATTCCAGTCTTTCGACACCACAGGCTTGAATGAGAGAGATGTCTCGAAACCTTCGTTCTTAAGTGCTCCTCCATTGGTCCAGTAGAGGTTGATGCCTCCGATTGGATTGTCGAATGTCTTGAGGGTGAGCAGGTCGCTGGTCTTGTGAAGGAAATAATTGAAAGTGAAAGAAATTCGGTTGTTGATGAAATTGGCTTCCAGGCCTGCGTTGAATTTCTTGGTGAGCTCCCATTTGATTTCGTCATTACCAATATTGGTGAGCTGAGAGCCTGTGGTCTGATAATGGTAGCGGACAGAACTGTAGGATGTGCGAGCGGCATAGTTGGAGATGCCGTCGTTTCCGCTCGTGTCGTAGCCGGCATTGATGCGCAGATAGTTGATGGCCTTGTTACGCTTGAACCAACGCTCATTGGTGATTACCCATCCTGCCTGCACACTTGGGAAGAATGCCCAGCTTACACCTGCGATTTTCGAGCCTGCATTGTCACCGAAACGGCTGTTGGTCTCTGCAAGGAGTGAGAGTGTGAGGAAGTATTTGTTCTGATAGTTATAGTCGGCGTTGCCGTACCACTGAATCTGCTTCCACACGTCAGCAGCACCGCGGTTCTCTGAGAATGCCTGTGTGTCGTTGGAATTGAGCGACGGACCTTTGTCGTCGGTCTGATTGCGGTACTGTGAGATGAGTTCCGTACCGTCGTATTTGAAACGGTTGTAGCGGAATCCTCCGAACACGTCGATGGTGTGTGCGCCATAGACGTTTCCCCATTTCAGCCGGGTGTCGGTCACGAAGTTGTTCTCGGTTGCCTGGTAAGAGCCCACTTTGGCATAGACCGTTCCAAGCTCGTTGATAACGAACGGGGGCACACCGAAGTAAGGACGGTAGTATTTCTGGTTATTGCGGACCAGAGAGTACGACAGGTGCTCAGTGAGGAACAGGTGTTTGTTGATTTCAAGTGTCGGGGCGAGCGTGATGTTGAAGTTTGTGTTCTCGTTCTTGTTTTTGTGCTCACCCTCACCATTCTTCAGGATGGAGACGGGGTTGGCAAGTGCCTGTGCGGTTCCTAATCCGCTTTGAACGTTGTTCAATTGGCTGAAAATGTCATCGTAGGAACTGAGCACGTTCGACAGCTTTCCTGTTTGTGGATTGTAGCTGTAAGGAGCTACAATCGGCGACTTGATGAGTGACAGGAAATTCGGTGAGGTGATGGTTCCCTGTCCAAGGTTCATCGGGATGGCGGTGTCGAGCACCTTGCTGTTGACACGTGAAATCGACATGTTGAACACGGTCTTGAGTATAGGAATGATCTCAATATCGGTGTTGAACCGGATGTTGAAGCGGTCGAAGTTGTTTTCCTTGATGGTGTTCTTTGCCGTCATGTAGCCCACCGAGAGATTGTACATTCCCACGTCGTCGCCTCCCTGAACATTCACACTGTAGTTCTGTGTCATCGCCTTGCGGTAGATGTAGTCTGTCCAGTCGGTGTTGTTATGGTAGGTGTTATAGTAATAACTGGTGGGGTCGTCGTTAAGGAAGTTCATCGACAATGAGCGGTTGTAGTCCTTCACGGCGTCGATGGTTCCAATCATCTCAGTGGCGTATGTGCGGTATTGTGTGGCATTCATCATTTTGGGAAGGGTGGGGACGAACTGCACACCTGCGTAGATGTCGGCATCGATGCGCGTGGCCATGGAGTGTCCGCGTTTGGTCTTGATGAGAATAACACCGTTGGCGCCTCGTGATCCATAAAGAGCTGTGGCGTTCTTCACCACCTCAATGCTCTCGATGTCGTTGGGTGAGAGGTTGGCGAGCTGGTTCATGAACTGTCCCTCATGGAGTGCTGTACGGTCGAGCATCATGTCCTGCTCGATGCCGTCGATAAGTACGAGCGGCTGAACTGTGGCATTTATCGAGTTGATACCACGTATGAACATGGATGCGCCGTTCTCAATCATGCCTGAGCGTGTGATGCTTCTCAAGTCGCCCTGCAGCTGCTGGCTGATGTTGCCGTCGGGGGTTGGGTAATGACCCTCGGTGGCCACTTTCTTCACTGCGGTGTAAGTCGTACTGTTGTCATACATCGGATAGAACTTGTCGCTCAGCAGCTTGATTCTGATTGGTGTCTCTGTGTCGGTCGGGTCGATTGCCACCTGCTGACTGAGATATTCGGGTGAGAAGACATACAAAGCATTGACGAATTCCGGCACTTTGATTGTGAACCGTCCTTCCTCATCAGTCATTGCGGCATATCTGGGATTTCCGAGTGCCTGAACTTTCACGCCTGGAATCGGGGCGTTGGTCCCCTCATCGAGCACCATTCCGAAGACTTCGTTAGTCGGGTAGGTCTTGACCGTTTTCACGGGCTTTGCCGGTGATTTCTGCTCAGCTTCATCCTGTGCCCGCAATTGGCATGGTATCAGCAGCACGACAGCCGCGCATACGATTGCCGTTGCCTTTCGTTTAATATAATTTACTGTATTTGCCATAGTGTCATCCTATTTTTTAGTTGTCTTCCTTTTTTTCACATTGTTCTGCTCCTGAAGGTATGCCTCGTAGTCGAGCGGACGGAAGAGGATGGAGCAGATGCGGATATCACGGGTGTAGTTCTCGAGAATGGCGGGACGCAGTGCGTTGATTCGCCCGGAGTTGGTGATTTTGATGTTCGGATAAACGCCCAGACCGTTGTAGCAGTATGGGATAGTGATTTGTCCGAGATACATCGTGTCAACTTTCGACGTGTCATTTACGAAGTCGATATCCTGGAGCTTTGCAGTTCCGCCCTTTACGACTGCTTCTCCGTCGTATCGTTCGTTTTTGAAAGCGATATTTCCATACTGTGCCCTTCCTTTTTCATCGGTGTAGTAGCCGTTATAGGTGAAGTTGATGAGGTTTGGCTTCACTTTCGTGATGGTGTCCCTCAAATCAACGTCAGCTGGCGGAATGACCACATAGATGTTGTAGGTGGTTGCCACCAGCCCCTGAATATAATAGTCTGCCTCTGGTTTTCCCTGAGAGGTGGCGACAGTCCATCCGAACGACAGGCTTTGTCCTGGCTCTAAGTTGACCAGGTTATGGTCGTACTCATCCTCGTTCATATAGACATTGTTGTATGACTGCTGCGCTGCCAGACGGCAGGGTCTGGTGCCATTTGCGCCTGCGGGCTGGTTGTAAGTCTCCCATGGTTTGAAGGCAAGCGTGTCCACTACGAAGGCGTATCCGTTCGACAGTTTCTCTGTGTAGCGGATATAGTCGGGATTGAAAATCTCGTCACCGTTGGAGAAGTAGTTTCTAACCGTACACACGATGGTGTCGTTGAAGTTCTCAGCCTCTGGCTTCACCAAATGCATGTTGTATTTGTTGTTGTTGCTGTAGAAGAGGTTATCCACAATCTGACGCTTGGCGAGTGAGTCGGCAAGGAACGACATGTCCATACCTACGGTTGACGCTGTGATGGTCTGTGAGACGAAGTTGTTGCTTGCCTCGTCATAGACCTCGCATTTCAGTCCGTCGAGCATCCTGTAGAACGGACGGATGGTGTTGTACTGTTTTGTGTAGGCGTCGTTGGTGGGCAGCAGGATGGAGTAGGTGCTGTCTTCCGACTCGATTCTGGCACGCAGCCTTGTGGTGAGCGTGTTGGAGGTGGTGAACACAGAGTCGAGGTAGGTCTGCTTACCATTTACCACTGGTCCCGGCACTGAGTTACGTGTGTCGAGCACCGTGTCGTTGAACAGCAGGATGTAGTCGGCAATGGTCTCGACATCTGTCAACATGCTGAGCGCCTCCAGTCCGTTCGGCAGGAACTCCGACTCTCCATTGATGATGTGGAGCGTACCGTTGCTGTTAGGCAGGTTGTAGAGGTTGCTGACCAGTTCCTGGCTGTTGTAGGTGTATTTTCCGTTGTTCATCATGAATTCGTATGACTTCTTGTTGAGTGTCCTCACTTTCTCATACAAGTTTCCTTTTGCCAGATGGTTATACTCGGCAATGTGGTTGTTGATGAACTGCTGGAGTATGGCGTTGTCGCTGCAGTTGAGCACGGAATCGACATCAAACGATCCGTCGAGGGGTGCCCAGACAGTGTAGTAGCGGTTTGCCGACAGGGTTTGTTCGAGTCCGGCTTTACGAAGCACTTTCGTGAAGTCTGACAGCTGCGACTGGCTGGTGATGTTTTCCCAGAGTGTCTGCTCTGCCGACGGATTGGGATCTGTCTGCACCGTGTTCCAGTCGTCGTAGTCGGAGCATGCTGCCGCCAATGCGATAAACGGTGCAATCAGTAAAAGCCTTATATATTGATTCTTTTTCATAAGTATATTGTTTTTGAAGATTACATCCAGTCTTCCTGATACTGGTCATTGTTCACGATATCCACCGGGACGAACTCCACGAAGTCGAGCTGCCATTTGAGCGCGTCGCCGTTGCTGAGCATGTTCTTGATACGGAGCCAGTATTCCTCGCTCTGACGGAACTGCTGGGTGGTGAGGATTTTTCGTAGCACAACCGTGCCGTCTGTGCGGCAGTTCCCGTTTCCGCTGATAGCCTCAACGTAGGAGTCGCCGTGGCCTCTGTAGGAGAACGGTCCGCGCATATAGCCTTTGTTGCGGAGAGCGCGGTCGGTCTCGATTCCGCGGTCGTCCTCCTCGCTCGTGTCGGTCCAGCCGATGCGCTCGTCACTGGCGCCAATTCTCACATCGAGCGGAATGCCGAGTGGCTGCATCGAGGAGATGTCGCTGCTCGTTCCAAGATAGAACTGCATGAATCCTCCGTGCTGCATCGGTGAGTAGAACATACGCATCTCGTAGTTTCCTGTGGGCACTGGAGGCATCTTGATGGCGAGGTCGTAGTTGCCCCATCCCTGGAATGCGTCAGCCTGGAAAGAGCGGTAGGCGCCTTTCACGTTGTAGCGCAGTTTGTTTTGGTCGTTATAGCAGTGAACGTTGTCGAAGAAGTTGAGGGGGAATGCGATACGTGCTCCCGAGCCGCCTCCGTTCATGGCGCTGATGTCCTGCATCGACTTGTATCTGAATCCGTTGTTGATGAACTCGTGCAGGAAGGTGGTAGCATCGAAGCGCATACGTTCATGCAGCACCTCGTTCTTCACGCTCCAGTCATACACGAGCATGTCGGTGATGCCGTGGATGTAGCCGTTATGTGCCTGGCGGTTGACGCTGGTGTCGATGCGGATATTCTCGCGTATCGTTCCGTGCATGGCAGCCGAACCTAAGGTTCCTACCTCGTCGGTGAGCGTGTTGTTCGGACGGTAGCGGTTGATATATAGGCGTTTGCTCATACCGTTGGTACTGGTACCGCAAGCGTATGCCTGTGGTTCCCACACTTTGATAAGCGTGTGTGGCAGCATGGTTTCATAGTAGTCGTATGGCTCTCCACCGCAAATCGTGTTGTTGTAGTTCCAATACACATTTGATCCAGACTCAAACACAAACTGGTCTTTCGCCATGCTGATTTCCAGGCAGTGGTAACGCACGAACATGTTGAGACAGTTCCACTGGTTGGTGTAGTCGTCGCCTGTGCTGACCTTGATTCCCTTCTCGTTCACGTAGTCATACCATTCTGCGCAGTCTTTATACTGTTCGTTAGCGTATGCAATCAGTTCGTTGATGTTATGAATTCCATGGTTGGCAAGCACCTGGTCGCTCTCTGCCAGGATGGTGTATCCCAGCCTGCACTCTTCTGGCCAGTAAAGTGCATCGGTCTTCGTTCCGTCGCTGGTGCTCACGTCCCAGTTGTCGTTGATGGTGTAGGTCTCGTTTTTCTTCGCCATCACCATCAGCTTGTCGAGTCCGGTGAGTTTGAGAGCCTCGTTGAAGATGGAGTAGCCTTCCACATGGTCCATCTCATCGCCGATAAGACGTGAAGAGCGTGCGATGACGTCATCCACTTTATGGAAGATGCCGTTCACAGCCTCATTGTCAGCGCTGATGATTCTCGACTTGTTCATCATCGTGTACCCGTCCTTCACCTCGGTGGATACCATATACCCAAGCAGGGTGTTCAAACTGCCTGACGACTCGGCGAGGTCCACGACGCTGTATTCCCCGTTGAGCAGGTGGTATTTGGCAATATCGGTGCAGAGACTGTCAGTAAGTCCCTCAAGTGAGTTGGCTGTCAGTCCGTTGTGGGGTGTGCGGCACTCGTCGTCGTTCCAGAGCGAGTCGATATAGGCTGTCACTCCGTCGTTGGTCGGTGCGAAGCAGGTATAGGTGCCCCATGCGCTGAGGCTTTTGTCAAGACCTATACGCTGGAGGATATACTCAAAGGATGTGAGGTCTGCATCCTCCACGATATAGTCGTTGATGGTTTTTCCTGTGGCAGTGTAGAGGTCGTCGCCGTCGGGCTCGTTTTCGCATGACGCCAGCACTCCCACAGCCAACAAGCAGAGTATCCAAGCTTTTAGTTTATATATCACATTAAACTTTTTCATATTCATGGTTGTTTGATGTTAGTTGTTAGCTTCTGTGTTTTCGTTTCCGTTACGCTCAAACTGGTTGGAAGAGCTGTATGCCGGATTCTGTCTGAGCGCGTTGTTGAGTTTCATCTCGCTGTCGGCTATCGGCATATAGAGATACGGCTCTGTCTTCATCTTTGAGATGAGGGCGTTTGATGCCTCGGCCGTGCGTGCCATCATGTTGAGCATGTTGGCGTTGTTCTCAATCTGAACTTCCTGGTCGGCGAGTATGGCATTGTAGTTGGTGTTCACACCTTGTTTGCCGTTGTTGCGGTAGTTCATCCGGAGGAGGTCGAACCAGCGTTTGCCTTCGAAGCAAAGCTCACGTAGCCGTTCGGCCATGACGAGGCTCTCCATTCCTTCAATCGTGTTGTAGTTGGCAAAATCAAGCGGTTTTACTCCGTTTCCTTGATAGAGTGCCCTGTCGTTCACTGCCTTGACGATGCTAAACGCCTCCTGTAGCTTCTCCTCGCTTGCCTCATGGTCAGCGATTTCTGTGAGTGCCTCAGCCTTCATGAGCATCACGTCGGTCATGCGATACACAATCCAGTTGTGAAGGAAGCTCGACAGTCCGCCTTCCCTCAGCTTGTTGTAGCTTGAAGGATCGCCTTCGGAAGTCACGGTCTCTGATATCATCTTCGCCACGTTGTATGTCTCGTCGGAACTGGATGAGTTGTAATAAATCGACTTGCGCCGTGTGTCGTACGACTGGATGAACACATACTGGTCGTTGCTTGACCCGACACTTCCGAAGATGCTGGGCGCTTGCATCAGACCGTAAGAATAGTTGAGGCCTGCGTAGCTGTAGTAGGAGTTGATGAGTGCGGTGTTGTTTGCGCTGAACTCCAGCTCGAAGATGCTCTCTTCCGCATTCTGGCTTACGAACAGATCCTGGAACCAGTCTTCTATCGGGGAGAGGGCGGGATAGAGGTTCTCCTCATCCACGGTCTGGCCCGGACGAATGGTTGTCTTGTGGTATTCGTTCTTGGAGTCAATCACCTTGTCGGCGTATTCCACAACTTTGGCATAATCGTTGTAAGCCTGTGTGGGATTGCTGCCCAAGGTGACAGAAGCCCTCCATAGATGAATGTCGGCAAGCAGTGCATAGACGGCATCGCGGTTGAGATATCCGCGGCTGCGCCAGTTGTTAAGAGCGAAGTTCTGAGCGTCGTAGATATCCACGGCTGCCTCTTCCAGGTCTTTGATGATAGCCTCGAGCACCTGTGCAGGTGGTGTTTGAGGAATGGCCATCTCCTGGCTGCTCTTGTTATAGCTTTGTGTGATGTATGGCACGTCGCGGAAGGTGCGGACGAGATAGAAATAGCAGAGTGCCCTGAGTGCTTTCATCTGTGCGATGTCAAGCTTGTTGTCGCTGGTGGTGTATGCCGGGTCGCGGTCGATAGTCTGTGTTGACATGTCGATGACAAGGTTGCAGTAATTGATGACGGAGTAGAATGCTCCCCAGTTGCTGAACGTGTTCGTTGTCTCTATGTTCGCAGTCTTGATTTCCGAAAGCGCCTGGCGGTTGCCGTTAGTAGCGGGTACCTCGCTTGTGAGCAGGAGCTCGTCGCTACGGAAACTCCCCCAAACGATGAGCCGGTTCACAACGTCCACCGAAGCCATCGCCTTGTATGCCTCGGTGACGACTTGGGCAACCTGTGACTTTGTCTGCCAGTAGTCCTCCTCGGTTGTCTGACCGTAGGGCGTGATATTGGTATCCACACATGAAACTAACAGGATACCTGACAAGATAGACAATATATATTTCTTCATAATGACGATGGTTTTTAGAATCCGATATTAAGTGTTGCGGTAAACTGCTTCGACCTCGGTGTGCGTGAGTTGTCGGTAGCGACTCCCCATCCGCCGATGGATACTTCAGGATCCACACCGCTGTAGTTGGTCCAGCAGAACAGGTTGTTCATAGAAGCGTAGATGGCAAGGCTGCCGATTCCGTAACGTTTCAGTTTCTTCGGGTCGAAAGAGTAGGAGAGCTGCAGGTTCTGGAATCTGACGAATGAGCCGTCCTCCACGTATTTGCTTGAACCCATGTAGTTGTAGCCCACTCCATAAAGAGCTCTTGGAATCGGGGTGTCGTCACCGTCCTTGCGCCATCGGTAGTTCACCGTTCCTGTCTGGTTATACACCGTGTACATGTTCTCAAGGTTGGCTCTTGCCACGTTCACGATTTTGTTTCCGAGACGGTAGTTGAAACGTCCGACGAGCTTCCAACGGCCGTATTTCAGCGTGAGGCTGAAACCTCCGTTGAACTTAGGCATGGAGTTACCGAGATAGACGATATCGAGCGCATTGATCTGACCGTCATTGTTGATATCCTCGAAGATGGCATCGCCTCCCTGGAAAGCGTATGTGTAGTTCCCTTCCTCATAGTTATAGACGAGCCGTTGAGGGGTGCCGTTGTTGTTCATTACCACGTTGCCGTTCGCGTCGGTTACGACAGGGAATGTCTTGCCGTCTTTCAGCTGACCGTTTATCCAGTCCTGATACATGGCGGTTGTGAAGGTCTTTCCGTTTGCGTTGTATGCCAGCTCCTGTTCCTTACGGTAGTTCTCAAGATATGTGTAGGAATACTGGTAAGTGCCTTTGAACCGGTATCCGTAAATGGAACCGAGCGGGTTGTTCTCCTGAATGAGGTTGAGGAACATGGTATTGCCGGCAGGGCTGCGAACGCCTTCCCATGTGGTGTTGATGGCATCGAGCACGCGCTGGTCCATCGACTTGATGTTGTTCACGTTCTGTGCGATGTTGAAGCTGGCGGAGACCGTGAACTTCTTGCCGATTTTGATGAAGTCCTTTCCTGTGATGTTCAGTTCCCAACCGTTGTTGGTCATCTCGCCCACGTTAAACCAGCTGAGCGATCCGAAACCGGTTGATGAAGGTATTTTCACCGACTGCATGAGCAGGTCGGAGGTGTTCTTGCGGTAGTAGTCGAAGTCCATCTGCAACTGGTCGTCGAAGAAGTTGAGGTTACCTCCGAGGTTAAACGAAGTGGTCTTCTCCCATCTGAGGTCGTCGAGGTTCATGCCCGAAACGGTTGCGTAGATGTCGGTGTTGTTGCCTTTGCCATAAGAACCCTGGTTCACGTAATAGTAATTGTAAATGGCGTTGTTGCTTGTGGGAGCACGTCCGTTGATACCCCAGCTGGCACGGAATGCGAGCATCGACACTTGCTTAGGCATCCAGCTTCTGATCCATTTCTCGTCAATCATGTTCCAACGTCCTGACAGACCGGGGAACATAGCCCACTTGTGGTCGGGACCGAACTTGGAGTTTCCGTCGAGACGTGCTGAAACACCGAGTGAGTAGATACTCTTGTAGGATGCGTGTGCATTGAAGAGGATGTTCTCGTCGGCGCTTTTGCTTGTGGAGCTCGACATGCTCTCATTGGCGGCGTCAACAGTCGGAGATGTGATGCCTGGAGGCAGATTATACACTCCGTTGTATTGTGATGTCGATTTAGATGTGTGCATCTGATAGCGGAGCAGTGAGGTGAACGACAGATCCTCATTATTGAAATGAGGGGTGAAGGTCAGCTTGCCTTCCATTCCCATCTTGAAGCGGTTCGACTCTGAGCTGGTGCTGAAGTTATAGTTGCCGCTTCTCCAGCCTGTTCCGGTGTTGTTTCCTGTGGTCAGCTCTGCCGGATACCAGGTCGGTGAGCTGTTGGAGTAGATGTCGAAATCAATGTTTGCGTCGAGGGTCAGACGGTGGCTGTCGCTGCTGGTTCCGAGTAGCTCATAGCGGATGTTGAAGTCTGGCACGATACGGTAGGTAGATTCTTTCTTCCATGCCTTGTGGGCGATTGCCACAGGGTTGCCCAGCGTACGGATGTTCGACAGCTGGGTGGAGGAGTAATTGCCTGCGTAGGGGTCGCCCGACGGGTTCATGTAATAGAATTCTCCTGTGTTGTGACCATATTCATCCTGACGGTAAATCGCCATGTTTGGAGCCATCTTCTGAGCGATGGCGAGCAGGTCGCTGTAGTTCTTCTCGTTGTTGGTGTAGGTGAGCGCAAAGTCGGTTGAGAACCGGATGCGGTTACTTACGTCGTAGTCGAGCACGAGACGGGTGGTCAGACGGTCGAGATGCTGCTTGATGATTGAGCCGCTCTGGTTGTCGTAGCTTCCGGATATGCGGAAACGTGCTTTCTCGCCACCTCCGGAAATATTCATGTTGATGTTGTGGAGCTTACCGAAGTCGCTCACTGCGTCAACCCAGTCGGTGTTGTTGTTCCAGTTCTCGTATTCAGCCCATGAGCGGTCGTAGTTGATCTCGGCGATGTTGGTCGTGGCGTTTGAGCGCTGGGCGGGGTTGTAGAACTCCTCCTTCAGCATCATCGTGTAGTCGTCACCGTTGAGTAGCTTGTAGCCTTTTGGCATCCAGGTGCCGGTGAACTTATAAGAGAATGCCACCTTGGTCTTTCCTCTGATACCACGCTTGGTCTTGATCTGAATCACACCGTTGGCGCCGTAAGCACCCCAGACGGCTGTCGCAGCAGCGTCCTTCAGCACGGTGATGTCTTCAATGTCATCGACATTGACCGACAACAATGAGGCATATTGCTCCTCGTCGGCGTTGGCGAAGTCGAAGTTGTCGTCGGGATTGTCGAATATCTTGTCGTTCACTACGATGAGAGGGTTGGCGTCGCCGTTGATGGTCGTGACACCACGCAGACGCATCTGTGTGCCTGCTCCGAGGTTACCGGATGTTGACACAATGTCGAGACCGGCGATTTCACCTTGAAGTGCCTCGTCGGCCGAGGTGAAGGCAAGTCCCTCCACATCCTCCATCTTCATAGTCTGGCTTGCCACGGTCATTTCGCGCACAGGAATGTTCAGTCCTCCGGAGTTCTGACGTCTGACTCCTTTAATCACAACTTCCTGGATTTGTCCCTGTGCCTCCATCTTGACATTGAACACCGTCTGGCCCTTCAATGGCAGAGTGACGGTCTTGTTTCCGACGAAGGAAATTTGCAGTGTGTTGTTCTGGCTTTTGATGGTCATGGAGAAGTTACCGTTGATATCGGTTGATGTGTGGTTGACGATACGGTTGTTGGCGTCTTTCTCAACCACCGTAGCCATCATCACAGGTCCCATGTCGTCCTCAACCGTACCCGAGATGCGTTGCGCCATTGAGTTGACAGCCCACAGCCCCATAACTACGGTGAGAAGGAATATCCTTATCTTTTTATTGCATATCATTATATTATTCATAATCGGGATATGTTTTAGGTTTCGAATCAATTGTAGTCATTATAAGGCGTTGAGAAGGTCGTCGGCTGTGAAGTCGTCGGCTTCCCAGGCTGCGTTGTATTTCAATGTACTGTCGAAATAGAGAGGTTCGGTGATTTCATGGATCACGCAGAACGAAGATGTCAGGATGCTGTTGTTGCCCTCTCCTGGCGACTTGTTCAGCCAGTAGTCGCGTGCCATGATGTTCGACAGTTTTGTTCCGTCGTTGGCATTCACTGTATGAGCCTGGCCACCACCGTCGGTGACAGTGAGCAGACCACCGCTGCAACTTACCTGGTTCTCTTTCAGCGGCTGGTTGACAGGAGCATACATGCTCTGATATCTGGTGTTTCCTCCGTCACTTGCAGGTATGTATTCGTCGGCATAGAGGGATATATACTGGAAATGATATTTGCAGAACTCGTTCATGCGTTCCACTTTCTGCTTCAGCACCGATGCGTATGGCTCCGGACAGTGTTCCTTGTTGCTTGCTTCGCGGGCTTTCTCAAACATGTCGTAGATGTCGTCCCATGAGGGAAGTCCAGCTGCGTATGCTTTAGCCATTGCGTCGTTGTCAGGAGCATAGAGGGTGTAGTTGAATGTGTTGAACATCTTCACGTTACCCTCCTTGGCAAGGCTGCGGTTCATCACAGTGTTGAAGCTGTAGTCGTTGGTGAAGATGAGCTTTCGCTGCTGGTCCGACACGCCGAACGGGTCTTTTGAATAGTCGTCGCTGTAGCCAATCCAGTACATCAACTCTGCATTGGCGAATCCCGTACACATCTTATAGAACTCGGAGAAACGCTCCTCGTTGGCAAGCACTTGCGACACACTGCGGATGGTTGGCTGAATCACATGGTCGATGCGGTAGGCATAGCCGTTGTCTTCCAATTCAGCCACTTCCACCTTACTTGCAGGAAGTTTGACATCACTTGCCGGCAGCAGGCCGTCAACCTGGCTTCCACCCTTCACGGTCCAGTCCGTTCCGGCTTTCTCCACTAGGATACCACATCCGCCCTTCGTCTTATAGTATTTGTTGCCGTGGGTAATCGGGTCACCGTTCTCCATGTCGCTGTTCTCAAGCACCACGGTGTGGTGGTCAAGGATGTCGGCAAGTGCAGACTTTATCTGTGCCTGACTGGAGTTGAAACTGAGGTCTGACTGGTTGGTGGTGATCTCGCCGGTCTTCAGGTCGATAGTGTATGCCCGTGCCCCGAGATACTGTTGTGAGCGGAGGTTACGGTCGGTGTTGTCATACCAGAAGTGGAGCACCTGCGCCTTGTTGGTTTCCCAGTTGATGGATGCAGGGTCGAGGTAATAGATGTCCTGTGCTCCGAATGCGTCGTCGTCAGGTACGAAGAAGGCGTATTTCGCTTTCATGGCAAGCAGGTAGTACTGGAAGTCGATGCCGAGATAGGAGTTGAGCTTCTCCTCCACAGCCCAGTCCATAACTTTCATGTCGCGGTAGGTGCAGACAGGACCGAGTACCGAACGGTAGCGGTCGGGAGCGAGCACACCGTGAATCTTATATACGATGCCGTTGTTAGCGATTTTGATGTCGTACTTGCCGTCGTTGCGCACCACGAGCGAATCCACATGCATGTTGAGCAGCTCCGAGGCGTCATTGATGATTTCAGGGAACTTGCTCGGCACAGTGGCTGTGAACGAAGTTTTCTCAATGTTGTTTACAAACGATGTCAAAATCACAGGGTTCGCCTTGTGAACTGAGTCGAGGTTTTCAAGCAGGTTCTCACGGGTGTTGGGTTTCTTGCCGTACTCGTTGATAATGAATGCGCCTTTTGTGCTGAAATACCCCCAGAGCGCATCGTCGGTAGGCACGAACATTGCGCCCATGTCGGTGATTTTAGCGATGTCGGCAGTCGAGCGGTTTGAGTTGGGATAATATTCGTTCCATCCCGGGTCGTAGTTCAGCACTTCGTTGGTTGGTTTGGCGGTGCCGTTGGGGTCGGTGTTGCCGTCGGCTCCCTGGGATATGACACTGAGGTATCTCACCTTATATATATTATCATGCTGTGTGTAGCCGTTTGCTGCAGCTGTCTCCGGGTTCTGGCTCACCCATGAGTTATATGAGGTCGTTGTGTTATTGTCAGGGTAAGCCACCTTGAAATAGTCGAGGATATGGTTAAAAAACTGCAAGTCCTTATCCTTTCCAATCACCTGTGCCATATTGCCTGGCTGAACCAGCACGTCCTGTACCTGATGGATATATCCGTTAAGGCAGGTGATGTCTTTCTTGATGATTTTGTTGTCGTAGATATACACCGGCTTCTCGCTGTCGTTATACACTTCGCCTGTGATGATGGCAAAGTCGGAGCGGTCGCCAGATGTTGATATGCCGTTGTTCACCATCTGCTCACGTGTGAAATGCACAATGGGAGGTGTGGTGTTGTCTAATACTGCCCATATCGGCTGTCCGCTTTCGCGGAAAGTGTCCCAATAGGCGTTGTTTTTGGGCATCTCTGCCGGCATGATTTTGGTGATGGTGTCAATCACACTGATGTTGGAGGGATGCTTCAGTGCCATGCCTTCCGACATGCCTGTGGTGGAGGCGGTCGATTCCACATTGGCAAGCATGTTCGTCAATAGCGCATTGTCAAGCATGGAAGAGTAGAGCAGCAGCTTCTTCTGTGCGTAGGTCAGGTCATCGTAGGATGATGCCCCCCACTCATTGTTTTTGAAGAATCGTTGGAACGCTTCATCGTTGGCAGGAAAGATAGTTTTACTTCCCGTCCGGTTCAACGTCTCGGCATAGCCCAGGTCATCAATCAGGCGAAGGTAGGTGGTGAACGTGCCGTCGAGCTGTCCACCGTCCTTCAGCTCGGAATAGATGCTCCCGCCAAGCCACGACGGCTTAGAGTCTTCATCGACATCCCCGTAGATATCCCCGTAAGTGTCATCACAGGAATAGAGCAGGAGTGATCCGAAGAATAACGTTAATAATAGTACTTTTTTCATAATTTTATTTAAGTGGTGTTTAGTGTAGTCTATAACATGAGGTGGGCTCCATAATGGCTATGGAGCGCACCTTGAAGTTTAGTCAGTTTACAAAATTATGATTTTTTTACGATTCATGCAAACAAATCTTAATTTTTTTGTTTCTTTTTTTATCTTAAGTCGTAAATATTGAAATCGTAAACAGAAAACGGATTTCATCTACTCTTCTTTATTGCCGGCCATGATGTTGATGACAGCCACGATGTCGCTGATATCGACCTCGCCGTCACCGTTCACATCAGCAAATCTGTATGCTGCTGTCCCAGCCATGGTGTTGATGACAGCCACTACGTCGCTGATGTCCACTTCGCCGTCCTCATTCACGTCGCCTTTAATGTGCTTTGACTCAACCACGAAGAGCAGACCCTCGCTCAGGCGTGAGTCGTCCCAAGCCAGGCCTTTGCTTGCGTCGAGCACGTCGGATGCCAGGGTAGGGGTTCCGCTAAAGCTCTGTGCATCCCAGATTCTGATGGAGTCACCCACGGCAAATGTGTGGTCTTCTGCTACGTTCACCACCACAGTTCCGTTACAGGTCATTCTGTTGATGTTCATGAGCGTGGAGCATCCGTTTCCGTTTGCGGAGACTGTGGCGCTGGCACATTTGCTTGCGTTTATGCTGATGATGCCGGTTGGACCCACTGTCAGAGCCCGGCTGCCGAAGTCGAGTGCGCCGATGGCGGATGTGGATGTCAGTCCGGGAGCCAATGTCCCGTTCACGGTAACCAACGTGTTGGTCAGCAAACCAATGCCCGACAGGGTTGCTCCTTTCGCCACGGTCACAGCGCCTTTGCCCAGGCAAGATTTGCTGCTTGTCCTTAGCTCACCGGCAGATACTTTCACGGAGCCGCTGTTGGTCCAGGCACCCGAAACGGTCATTTTGCATGAGCCGATTTTCTCGAAATTGGCTTTGTTGTTGCCTCCTCCATCTACAAGTTTTCCAGAGAAGGTGAAGTCACCAAGCGTGTCGTTGCCCACTATCCAGGTGTTGCTGCCCGATACGGCTGTCTGGTTCTGATAGTTGGAATTGGGGGCGTCGAGGTTTCCCTGTCCGGTGAGTTTGCCGATTTTGAATGAGTGGCAAACGTTGTTTACATAGCAGTCGGCCGCGATGTCGAGTGTGGCGTTCGGCAGTCCGAAGGAGTTGTCGAATGGCAGGGTGATGCTTTTGTTCGTGTGCTTGATGGTGCCCTTGAATTTGCTCCAGTCGCCGGTGATTCTCACACGGCTTACGGTGTTGGTGGGGTTCACGGTCAATGTGCCGCTGCCAGTCAGTTTGTTGGTGTGGTTTGCATAATAATTGCTGGCAAGGGTGAGTGTTGCCTTTGCGTTTTCATCCACTTCTATCTGACAATCAGTAAATCCGCTGCCGCTGATATTGCCTGTGCCCTCAAGCAGCACTTTTTTGGTGTAGGTGGTTGTGGCGTAATTCACCGTACCGGCTTGAACGACGAGGGTTGATGCGCTCAGAGTGCCTTGCATGTCGAGCTTGCCTGAACCTTTTTTCGTTAGCTTGGTGCCGGCTATGTTCTTCTCCATCACAAACGCTTTGCCGTTATTAATCACACCGCCTTCGTCGCCTTCCATCTTGATGGGAGAACCCATCTTCACGTCGGCTGTTGTCTGGAGCACCGCTCCGTTCTCCATGATGAATTTATTGAGTAAGGTGGTCACACCGCCGAGGTTACCGTAGGCTTGTGTGCTGTTTGCCAGGCTGCTCACCCTGACGGTTCCGCCTCTCAGATAGTTACCGCCTGTATAGGTGTTGTCGTTCGAGATGGTCAGCATACCGCTGCCTTCCTTCACAAGTGCCCCGCTTGAGATTATGCCGCTGCCACTGAATGTGTAGGCTGTGCTGTTGTTCACGAAGATCGTGTCGGCGGGCAGTTCTTCACCGGCTTTCAATGTGACTGTGAACAGTTTTGCTGAGTCTGTGAAGTTCACGATGTCGCCTTGGGCGAAGATGTCGGGAGTCTGTTCTGGATCGTTCAGCAGATAGAAGTTCTCTGTGGTGGCATAGTCCCATGTGCCTGATTTCAAACCGCTCCATACGATCTCACTTGGACCGCGTACAGCTCCAAGCACAAGGTAGAGGTCACCGTTCTCTGCTCGCTCAAATCCGGCTTTCAGGCTCGTGAGGCCTTCAACCTTGATGTTGGCAAGAGAGCCGCTCAGCTCACCCACGTTGCCGATGAGGTATTTCCCTGGCTCTAACGTTCCTGCTCCTTCTGCCATATGCTCCACAATTTCAATTACTGGCATCTGATAGGCAGGGCCATATTCCCAGTTTTTCTTGATGATACTTAGCTTTTTCGTGATAATCTGGTCGCTTTGGGTGCCCTCTGAATAGAGGTCAAGTTTCAGACGGCTGCCGATTCCCATCACGTAGATGGAGTCGGCTGTGATGGTGCCGATGGCATCGTCGCCTCCAGGGCTCACCACCGACGCATAGTCGGCTTTCAGCGATTTGAATGTGGCTTCACTGGCATGGGAATAGAGCTTTCCAAACCGGTTCACCCATACGTTGCTGTTGGCTGCAGAGCCGTTGAAATTCACAGTGCCCGCCCAGATGTTAGTCTCGCCTGTGTAGGTCATATCGACAGCGGGAAGGGTAAGAATTCCGTCACCCTGTTTCACCACGCGTGTGTTGCCTGTCAGCGCACCTCCGCTAACCTCACAAGTGTAGTAACTCCTGTTGATTGCGGTGTTTTTCACTGTTGCGTTGCTCTCTGCGGTTCCTTCCACCGATGAAGGCACATTGAACGTCACCATATAGGGGCTTGCTCCTTCTGCGATATTAATTTTTGTGTCGTTAAACTCACATACAAGCAAGTGCTCGTCGGTTGTGGTGATTGTGCCGCCGTTTTTCACTTCAGTCCGTCCGGTCATGGTGTATGGAGGAGGAGCCACGGTGATGCCTTCCAGTTCTCCGAGGAAATAACTCTTATGGGGTGGCTGGTTGTAGCCCATCGACTGCCATACCATCGCATTGCGGTACTGGTGGTCTGCCCATAGTGTCGGGATGCGGTAGTTGGTTGGGTAGTTGGTGGTGTAAATCACGAGGGCGTTGTCGCCGTATCTCAACACCAGCTCCTCGCGCCAGTCGCCGAGGATATCGCCCACTGCTCCGGCGTTGTTTTTGGAGTCGTTGGCAAGTGAGCCCACGCACTGAACGAGCCTTGAGCCGGTTCCTGGCTTATAAACCACTGCCGCTTTTGCTGTGCCCGGGCTGTCCATGTATTCGTCGCAGAGGTCGCCGTCCCAATAGATTCGGCAGTTCAGGTCCGACCAGTCCATCAGGTTCATGCTGCTTATGATTTTGTCGGATACTGAACTGATCCATCCGGAGTTGACACTACGTCCGAAGGAGCCGGGGTAATCGTTCACGAAATTGGCCATCAATGCTCTGCCGTCGTCACCGCCTGCATCTACTTTCACATACATTTCTGAAGTGGTGGCGTTCCGGTAGTTACATCCAAAATTGGCTCTGCCTTCCTCCAGGCAAGCAAACTGTTCTGCGCCATGACGGTAGGGGTCGAAGTCGGAGCAGTGCTGGGCATCTCCATGTCCGAAATTGGTGGTTGACAGTCCTTTTCCGTTGTCGTCTATCACCATCGAACCGAAGATAATCTCGTCTTTTCCGTCCCAGTCAACATCGCCGACAGCGAAGTTGTGGTAACCGTTTCCGAACCAGGGAGAACTGCCGTTGGTGCAGGTCCAGCGCCATCTCTCTGTGAGTTTATGAGTGGTTTTGTCCACATCCAATGCGATGAATTTATGCCTTGTGTATGCTCCTCTTCCAAGGAAGATGCTGGCATGGCGACCATCGAGGTAGGGAGCGCCCCAGTAGTGCTTGGTCGAACGGTGTCCGTAGCTGTCGCCCCAGGCGCTGTTCAGCGCATTGTCGTAGGCGACAATCTGTGAGCTGTAGGAACCTTGTCTTGACCAGTCGATATATTGGTTGAACTCAGAGGTTTCCAACCGGGGAAGCGGATAGTCCATATAGTCGGGATGACTGGAAGGGCCGATTTGATAGGGTTTTCCTGTGGCTCCTTCAAGATACAGCAGATATTCATTTCCGGCGCTTGTGTATGCCTGACTTCCGCCTAAGAGACGGTTGCGGGTGTCAACATTCATGTTGCCGATTTGTAGGCTTGTGCCGTCTGCGAAATGGATGACTGTGCCGTCCTGGCATCTTAGAAGCACTTCCGCCTTTCCGTCCTCGTCCCAGTCGTATGCCACTGCATCCCATTGCTCGTCGGGACCGGCAATCATGTTCGGACCCAAGTCAATCCACCATAGGCGCTTGCCTTCGATGTCGTAGCAGTCGAGATGGTTGAACCGCACTTTCTGGCTGGTGTTCGTGGCATCGTTGCATGGACGTTTGATGATGAACTCGGTTATGCCGTCGCCTGTCAGATCGCCCAGGCTGACATCGTTCACCTGATAGTAGCTGCCTGCCGGATCCCCGTTCCTATCCACTGGCTCAATCAGGTTAATCTGCTTGTAGCCTGCACTCCAGCTGGTCACGGCTTTGCATTTCTCCTGTTCCACACCTCTGACAACAGCTGCCACCTGATATTGGGTGGAGGCGTTTCCGTTGTTGTCGTTGTAGTTGGATTTTTTCAGGTTTGACGCGATTTTCGAACCGTTGGCATACAGGTTGTAAGTCACATCGTAATACTCCTCTCCCAATACTTTCCAGCTGACGAAGTTGCCGCTGGTGCGTGACGGTACTGCCACAAGGCCGCGGTTTTCCTTGTCGGTCACGCGTTGTGCAAATGCACCGCAAACCAGGTGCATGAGCACAAAAATAAGTAATAATCGTTTCATTTCATTTATAGTTAAGTAGTTATTTTTTGTTTGCTATTTCACTGTCCCGCTATGATGTTGATGACAGCCACGACATCTGATATGTCAGTGGCATTATCCCCGTTTACGTCAGACAACGGATAGATTTGGGTTCCGGCTATGCTGTTTATTACAGCCACAATGTCGGAGATGTCAACAGTTTTGTCCTCGTTTACGTCACCCTTGAGTGTCGCTGGAGTCTGCTCGTCTATGAGCGGCACCTGGCTCATGTCCATACCGCTGCCCAGGAAATAACCAAGGTTGGTCGGCTGGTTGTAGCCGATATTCTCGTTCAGAGCCGACATCAGGTAGGTATGATCGCTCATCAGGTAGGGGAATTTGTAGTCGGTGGGATACCAGGTGGAGAAAATCTTGATGTCTTCAAGAAGGGTGTGGTCCGGAACAATCACTTCCTCGCGCCAGTCACCCAGCAGGTCGCCATACCATGAGGGGTTGGACTTTGTGCCGTTGATGAATCCGATGGAGTAGCGGTACATGGTGAACACGCGTCCGTTGCCGCTGTAACCTTCGATTATGCCTTCGTTGATGAGCTGACGGTTCAGACTGCCGCTGAACCAGATGCCGGCGTTGCAGGATGAAGGCTCGTAGCCCAAATCAGTTCCCGACTGGCTGAATGCGTTCGAGTCGTACATCCAGAACTCACATCCTGGGTATTTATCGTCGATGTCTGCAACCATGCAACGACCCATGTCGTTGTTGCTGTCAGCCACTTTCGACCAGATGACTGCTCCCGTGGCGGCATCATGGAGGGCGATTTGTGTCTTTCCTGTTTCCAGGCAGTGGAACACCTGAAGTCCTTCACGGTTAGGTAGAAATTTCCCAACATGGTTGGCGTCGCCATGTCCGAGTTGGGTGTTCCATAGTCCGATGCCGTCGTGATCCACTGCCATTGAGCCATACATCACCTCGTCGAATCCGTCGCCGTCGAGATCGGCAACGTTGAGCGAGTGGTTTCCCTGACCGGCGTAGGTGCTGTTGGCCTTCCCGTCTTTCCCTTTGCCGCTCTTTGATGTGTCGAACGTCCATTTCACGGTCAGCCGGCCGTCACGGTAGTCGTAAGCGCGTATTACGGATTTACCATATACGCCACGGCCGACAAGAATAGATGGCAGACCTGTCGCGTCGAAACAACCCACGCCCATGCGATGGGAATTGGCTCGTTTGAAATAGTCGTCACCCCATTCATCGCTCGTTCCGCGGGGGATGTAGTCGGCACGTGCTAGTTCCTTGCCTGTGCTGCCGTCGATGACCGACACGAACTCCGGACCCTGAGAAGGGTAGTGGTCGATCCAGCCCCCGGTCCAGGTGCGGTAATCGGTCTTTCCGTCACCGTTTGTGTCGCCGATTTCCGTTCCGTCGCCGAACACGGTGCCTTCAGAGGTACGGATGGCCATCTCACATTTGCCGTCACCGTCGAAGTCGGCAACAGCAAATGAGGTACTGTTGCCCAGCAGGCTGTTAGGACCCGACATCACCCGCCACAGCAGGGTGCCGTCGAGTTTGTAGGCATCCCAGATTGCCTGATGACGAACCGCTTTCATGGAAGTGTCTGCACCCGTGCCGTCGCTGAACAGCATGCCGGGACGGGGACCATGCGACTGAAGCCGCTTCACCACAATCTCCATCTCTCCGTCGCCGTCGAGGTCGCCCACACTCACGTCGTTGGCAGTGAAATACACGGTGTCAATTCTGCAGACATCTTCATGGGTGTCCTTCAGGGGAATGGATATATATGGCAGTTTGTCCTGATAAATACGTTCATCTACAACAATCGAGTCGAGACATTTTTCCATGATGGCTTTTTTCTGGTCTGCACTTGTTATCATGGACTTTGGCTTTTCAATGTCACCGCTGATGAGATAGTAGGTGGTTCTGGCCGTTGGAGGTGTGGCAATCTGAAAACAGGTGGAGTTGATGATTGGTTCGCTGCTTTTCCTTGTGAGTACGCCGTTGGGAGTGGCTGTCGGCTGGCTGAAGATGTAGAACGATGTGTCCCAACTGTCGGTTGGCAGCATTCTCCAGGTGAGTAAGAGCTTTCCGTTGGCAGCAAGATTGTCTGAGCCGTTCGTAGTTGTGTTGCTGAGAGCGTTAATTGATGCCCACATCTTGCGCGGACCACGGCATGTGGTCTGTGCGGATGTGCTGCCAATGAGTGTCATTGCGCAAATCGTGAAGCTTAGTAGTTTTTTCATTTTTCTTAGTTAGCGTTTAAATATTGCGCAAAATTAACCTTATTTTAAATAATGTAAAGTGGACAATTGTTCAACAATATGGTCAAATGTACAATTTTTCTTAAATGAGAACAATCATAATTCCTGACAATTAATAATGCTGAAATAGCATAATAATACGTAAATTATAAATTGCTAAATCTTAATTCTGATTCATTTCCCGTATTTGCTTGGTGTCACCCCGTATGCTGTCTTGAAACACTTGTTGAAATAGGAGAGGTCCTGGATGCCCACACGGTAGCAGACTTCTGACACGGTGAGACCGCCATCATACAATAGTTTACCTGCAAGTTTCATCCGTTCTGCCAGCAGATATTTGTTGGGCGACATGCCTGTCAGTTCCTTTGCCTTGCCGTAGAATTTTGTGCGCCCCATGTTCATCAGCTGAGCCAGTTGGTCCATCGTGAAGTCTGGGTCGTCTATATGTTGTTCCATCAGGCTCTGCATCTTCTCAAGAAACAGCTTGTCGCTACGGCTTGTCAGGATGGCACTGCCTCCTGTTTTGTCATCTTTCAATGTGGATTTGCTTTCATCCCCTTTCACGATTTCTGCGTTAACCTTGGTCTGCTCACCCCATTTTATCAGCTGTGCCATTCGGGCAACCAGCACATGGAAATTGCAGGGTTTCACCATATAATCGTCAGCACCAGCCTTATAACCTCTTATAATATAGTCCTCTCCTCCGTGGCCGGTAAGCATAATCACAGGGATATGGGCGGTCTGCTCGTTGTTTTTAATCTGGCGCACAATCTCATAGCCTGTAGTGTCGCCGAGGGTCACGTCGCAAAGCACTAACGACGGTATGGTTTTCACCACACCCTCATAGCCTTTCTGACCTTCTGTGAACCCCTCTGTCTTGAAATAGGCACTAAGCTCCGACAAAATCATGTCGAGCATGTCGGGGTCGTCCTCAATCACCACCACGCTGTGGTTGTTCATCGCAACAGGCATCAGCTCACGGATCATTGGCTCCTGGTTGCGATCTTTCTTTGCGCTTTGGTCGATGGCTTCCACGATTTTGAAGTCATCGGCTGTGTAGGGTGAAGAGTCAGCAGGCAGGGTGAAGGTGAATTTGGAACCATGATCGAGCTGATGGTAATTCAGGCTGCCGTGATGTTTCTCTGCCATTTTATAGGATGTGTACAGACCGATGCCGATTCCCCCGGGCGACACCTCACCTTCCATAAACGGATGGAAGAGCTTCTGCTGACGTTCTTCGCTGATGCCCGGACCATTGTCTTCTACGGCCAACAGCAGCTGCTCGCCCTCTTTTGTCAGCTTCATCGATATGGTTCCTTTCTCTGGAGTGTATTTGATTGCGTTGGAGAGCAAGTTATACACCACCGTGTCAACGATATGTTTGTCGAAAGCCACCAGATATTGCTTTGTGAACGGGGTAAACGTGATGTTCTGCTCACGTTGCTGTGCCATATTCCAGAAGTCTTGGAATATGTCGCGGATAAAACCTACGATATCACTTTCCTCCACACGCAGACGCAGGCTCTCCGTGTTCACTTTCTGGAATTCAAGCAGCTGATTGACAAGCTGAGAGAGCCGCCGTGAGCCTCGTTTCACTGTCTGGACCGTTTTTTTCGTTACGCTTTGTGGATTGCTCTCCGACATCTTGGAGGCGGCACCCGTGATAATAGAAAGCGGGGTGCGGAATTCGTGAGCCACATGGGTGAAGAAGTCGATTCTGAATTTTGTCAGCTGTTTCTCTAGTTTCATCTGCTGATGCAGGTTGAACCGCTCACGCCAGTTTTTGTAAATATAATAGGTGGCAGCTGCGGCGAGTGCGAGATAGAGCATCCATGCCCACCATGAGTTCCACCAGGGCTGGTGTATCCGGATGTCGAGAGTTGTCTCCTGGCTGTCAGCAAGCCTGCCGTTCACGCTACGAAGGTGGAACGTGTAGTGTCCGGGAGGCAGGTTGCCGTATTCTGCACTGCTCTCAATGGTAGCCTCATTCCAACTTTTCTCGAAACCTTCCAGGTAATACTGGTACATCGATGACTGGATATTGTCGTAGTCGAAATTAGAGAAAAAGAATTTCAGGGTGTTTTGGCTATGGGCAAGGTTCAGTTGCTGACCATCGTAATAGTCCGACCACTTTTCTCCCTGTGAGATGAGTGTCCCGTTCACAGCCACACCAGTCGTGGTGACTGAGTGGACAGTGATTTTTTTGTTGCCGACGGCTTTGGGATTGACCACCACCACGCCATTGGCGGTTCCGAAAAGCAACTTGCCGTTGTCTAGACGTAATGCGCAGTTGTGGGAATAGAGACTGCTCTGTATATCATCGCCAAGCCGGTACACGTCGATGCTGCCGCTCTGCTTGCTCAGCCTGGCAAGTTTACCTTCTGTGGCTATCCATATATTCCCGTCATCGTCCTCTTCTATCGAGTAGATATTATAATTGGGGAGACCCTGCTTCGTGCCGATGGCATCGACCACGGGTTTCTTCACGTTTTTCACGTTCAGGTGGAGCGCACCGGTGCCCATACCGCCTATCCACAGGGTGCCGTCGCTTGCCACAGTCATACAATGGATTTCGTTGATTGGAAGCAGCTTATTGTGGATGTTGTAGCAAAGAAAATCTTCTGCAGTGATTTTCTCCTTGTTTGTGTCCACCGAATAGAGCCCGTTATATGTGGCTATCCACATCCGTCCGTTTTGGTCTATGTCTATGTCGTTGATGCGGTTCTCGTTCATGTCGGTGTTCAGAAACTGTGTCAGTTTCAGTTGTCCGCCAATGGGATAACTGGTCAGAAACAGTCCGTGCTCCCATGTAGCCACCCAAATGCGGTTTTTTTTGTCAACTGCCAGGTCATAGACTGCCACTGCTGGAAAAAAATGAAGTGAGTCTAAGCGGGTGTATTGCTGACCGTCGATAAACAGTCCGTTGTTGCGGGTGCCTACCCAGATGTGTCCGTCCTTGTCGTCGATATAGGAAAAAGGACTGGATTTGAAGGTGTTTTCCAGGTGAAACACACCGTTTGTGGGAGTCAATGAATAAAGTTTGTTGTCTCTGGTGCTCACCATCACTTCACCGTTCTCTTTACGGTAGAGCATATAAATGTGATTGGCAGCATTGTTTGGGTTCTGGGGTTCCGGACGCAGATACCCCTCTTCTATTTTTTCAGTGATATGTATGCATGCCACGCCGGCATCTTCCTGACTCACCCACAGAGAGCCTGACTGGTCGAACATGATGTCTAACAGATAGTCTGTGGCGATGAGTGGACGGGAGTCAGATTGTTTGTGCTGCTCCAGACTGTCTGTCACAGGGTCATATACAAACAGTCCGCTGCCGTAAGAGGCGATATAGAATTTGCCGTCGGATCCTTTGGTGGTGGTGAACTTTCGGTTACGACCCGTTGTGATATTCAGGTCGTTCATCAGATCCAGGCGTTTCACATTGCCTTTTGAAGGAAAGATGAAGAGTGTACCGCCACCCGACACGCAACTGTTCCCATCGAACTCGTCGAGCACAATCGCGTTATTGCCCATCTGGCAGTCTGGGGGGGTTGAGAATGATTGTGTCTTGAAGTCCATCAACAGAGTCTTGTTCTCAGTGAATATCACCCATTTGTCCTGCCAGATGAAATTACCGTTCTGTGACCCCACTTTAGCCAGCTCAAGAGGAATTGTCAGTATCTGTTTTTTTTGTTTGTCCGTACCATACACCAGCACACGGTTATCTTTCGTCAGGAAATAGGTCTGATTGCCCCAAGCGCAGCCACGGCTCACGGGAATGCCATCAATCACTTTCTCCAATTTATGGTCTGAGCCTACGGTAAACACGTTTTGTTCGGTGATTACCCAGATGTTGCCGATGGAGTCTTCCACTAGGCGTATGATTTTCTCGTGGGGGAAACTGCCGTCATCCTGCTGAAAGTCGTGGCAGTCGAATTTACCGTCCATGAACAACACTTGTCGGATTTGTGTGTCGTCGTACATCCAGAAGCCGCTTTTTGTGAACATACAGCGTCGGTAGCTTTTGTGGATATCGTGCTCTCCTGCAAAGTTGACAAATTGCTTATGTGCCAGGTCATAACAGGCGTAGGTGTAGATAGCAGTCCTAATCCACAGCAGATTGTGGGAAGGGTCGGCAAACAGGTTGCCCAGGTTTGCCTGCTGGATGTAATCTCCGTAGCCAAGGAAATAGTGGTTGTTGAATGTATAACCGTCGTATCGGCATAGGCCGTAGGCGGTGCCAAGCCAGATGTATCCGTCGTTGTCTTGAAGAATATCATAAACCTTGTTGGATGTGAGCCCGTCATCCACAGTAAGGTAGTTGCTGATCATCTGGTTCACAGGAGCAGCAAGTGCGTATAGTGTATGAAAAACAATGCAGAAAGCCAGTGAGAACAGCTTTCTTTTGATTTGGTTAGTCATCATTCTTTTGTCAATAGCGGTTAGTAAAGCTGAAAAGAATAATTAGGGTTAGTCTTCTTGTCTTCTTTAAAGATGCAAATATAAAAAAAAATCATCAAATATCCATGTTTTTGGAGAGATTTATGGAAAAAAAGCTTATACACATGACGTATGAAAGCATTTTATAATGAAATAATATGTTTTTATCACAGAGACTTTACTGTGTAATAATTCTTTAGAGGCTTCACCTCCTCCCATTTTCCATCTTTTCATGGATCTGTCTCTTTGACGTTTCCACCTCCATGACCTCCACGGTCCGGTAAAAACCACAAAAAACTTACAAAACATAATCCCCCCCAAAAAGCATTTCAGTAGTTTTGAAAAAAATATTTTTTATGGCTTTTATTTCATCTTTATTCCGTATCTTTGCAAAAAATATAAAAAAAAAGACGGACTAAGATGGTCTTACTTCTTCTCAGATTAGACCCTCAATTTCCGTCTTTTTTGTTTTGTTGACTTATTCGTAACTTTGACTCACTTCAAAATTTCTCTTCCTCGGAAAAATAAATGTATTTCTTTTGCACCCGCTTAACCGAAAATTTTGTAACTTTGCAAAACAAATTAACCAATTCAGAAGTCAGATGAAGGCATTAGAAAAGATTTTTGCTGAGAAATTACTGAAGATTAAAGCTATCAAGCTGCAACCGGAAAACCCGTTCACATGGGCGAGCGGATGGAAGTCACCCTTTTATTGCGACAACCGCAAGACTTTGTCGTATCCTGATTTGCGCACGTTTGTGAAGACAGAGCTCACCCGCGTCATTATGGAGAATTTCAACGACGTGGATGCCATTGCTGGTGTTGCCACTGGAGCTATCCCACAGGGGGCACTCGTGGCAGATTTGCTCAACAAGCCGTTCGTGTATGTCCGCTCCAAACCAAAGGATCACGGACTGGAGAACCTAATTGAGGGCGAATTGCGGCCTGGCATGAAAGTGGTGGTGGTGGAAGACCTCATCTCCACCGGCGGCAGCAGCCTGAAAGCGGTTGAAGCCATCCGTAACAACGGTTGTGAGGTCATTGGCATGGTGGCTGCCTATACCTACGGCTTCGATGCGGCAAAAGAGGCATTCAAGAAAGCGGATGTCCAGCTGATGACGCTCACCAACTATGAGGCAGTGCTTGAAGTAGCGTTGAAAACAGGATATATCACCGAGCCTCAAGTGGCTGTTCTCAACGCCTGGCGTAAAAACCCGGCTCAATGGAAAGGATAGAATATGGCAAAATACGAAAGCAAGAAAAAGGCGATACCCTACGCACAAAGTGTGGTATATGCCAAGCTCTCCGACTTGAGAAACCTCGAAGTGCTGAAAACACGCCTTAACAGCGACCAGCCTGACATTCCAGACGATATGAAGTCGCAGGTGAGCGACGATCAGCTCAGCAAGGCGAAAGAGTTGATACAAAACATGGAGTTCACAGCCGACACCATGAGCATCGACATACCGCCAGTGGGAAAACTTGTGGTGGAAATCATTGAGCGGGAGCCTGAGAAACTGGTCAAGCTCACATCCACACAGTCGCCCATTCCGCTGACAATGTGGATTCAGCTCGTGCCGACTTCTGATACATCCTGCGCCATGCGCCTGACGCTGGAGGCAGAACTCAATATGTTCCTTAAGATGGCTGTCGGAGGAAAACTTAAGGAAGGAGTTGATAAGTTTGCTGATATGCTTGCCAAAATCCCATACGGAGAATAGGCATAAATCATTGTCCCGGATATTCCGGTTCTCCGGATATTCTGGGAAAAAATCATAATCATTAATCCCCATGGACAATATCTGGACCAAATCCGTCCACATGACCCGTGAAATCGAGAAGTTCACTATCGGACGCGACCGTGAGATGGACATGTATCTCGCTAAATACGACGTGCTTGGCAGCATGGCACATATCACCATGCTCGAAACGATAGACCTCCTTACGGAAACAGAGTTACAGCAACTGCTCACAGAGCTCAAAGCTATCTATCGGGAGATAGAGGAAGGCAAGTTTGAGATAGAGGAGGGGGTGGAGGATGTCCATTCACAGGTGGAGCTGATGCTCACCCGCCGTTTGGGCGACACAGGCAAGAAAATCCACAGTGGCCGATCACGTAACGATCAGGTGCTGCTTGACCTCAAGCTTTTTATACGTGACCAGTTGCATGATATCGCCACACTTACGAAAGGACTTTTCGACGAGCTTATCCAGCAGAGCAACCGTTATAAAGACGTGCTCATGCCTGGCTATACTCATCTTCAAGTGGCGATGCCCTCCAGCTTCGGACTCTGGTTCGGTGCCTATGCAGAGAGTCTCGTCGATGATATGCAGTATCTGCTTGCTGCATGGAAAATCACTAACCGCAATCCGCTTGGTTCGGCAGCTGGTTATGGCAGCTCTTTCCCGCTTAACCGGCAGATGACTACCGACCTGCTCGGATTTGACAGCATGGATTACAATGTGGTCTATGCCCAGATGGGCCGGGGCAAAACCGAGCGCAATGTGGCGTTCTCCATGGCGAGCATCGCCGGCACCGTGGCGAAGCTGGCTTTCGATGCCTGTATGTTCAACAGCCAGAACTTCGGATTCGTCAAGCTTCCCGACGATTGCACAACCGGGTCAAGTATTATGCCGCATAAGAAAAACCCCGATGTGTTTGAGCTGACACGTGCCAAATGCAACAAGCTGCAGGCATTACCTCAGACCATCATGATGATTATGAACAACCTCCCGAGTGGCTATTTCCGCGATCTGCAGATCATCAAGGAGGCGTTCCTTCCTGCGTTCGACGAGCTCAAAGACTGTCTCGTCATGGCTGCATATATCATCAACAAAATGAAGGTGAACGAGCATATCCTCGATAACCCGATTTACGACCCGATTTTCTCTGTGGAGGAGGTGAACCGTCTTGCTAGAGAGGGCATACCTTTCCGGGATGCCTATAAGAAAGTGGGGCTAGACATAGAGGCGGGCAATTTCAAGCCCAATAAGTCTATCTGCCACACCCATGAGGGCTCGGCAGGCAACCTCTGCAACGGCAAGATTCAGGCACTTATGGACAACGTGATGGCAGACTTCCAGTTCGACAAAATGGACAACGCCATTCAGTCACTTCTTTGTTGTTAGAGTCAGTCCTTTGGGGAGACATGATTTTTGTGTGCCTTTACTAAATATCTAAATACTCAAATAAATCATAAATAAAATAAGATGTTCTACAGATATTCCGGTAACAGCGGCATCCAGCTGCCTGTTCTCTCTTTAGGCCTTTGGCATAATTTCGGCGATGTTGATGATTTCGCCAAGGCACGCGATATGATTATCCATGCTTTCGACAGTGGCATCTGCCATTTTGACCTCGCCAACAACTACGGACCCTCGCCAGGCAGTGCTGAGACAAATTTCGGCAAGGTGCTCCATGACGACCTATATGCCCACCGTGACGAGATGTTCATTTCATCAAAGGCTGGTCACGAGATGTGGCCAGGAGTGTATGGCGATGGCAGTTCCCGTAAGAACATTATCGCCTCATGCGACCAGAGCCTCCGGCGATGCAGGTTGGAATACTTCGACATCTTCTACAGTCATCGTTACGATGGAGTCACGCCTGTGGAGGAGACTATGGAAGCACTTATCCAGCTGGTTCGTCAAGGAAAAGCTCTCTATGTCGGCATCTCCAAATACCCACCTGAAAAGCAGCAGCTCGCTTATGATATCCTCCGGGAGGCAAAAGTGCCGTGTCTGCTCAGCCAGTACCGCTGCTCGATGTTCGATCCTAAAGCACAGATGGAAAATTTCCAGCTTGCTACCGACAACGGCAGCGGCATCATCTGTTTCTCTCCTCTTGCACAGGGACTGCTCACTGGCAAGTATGATAACGGCATACCGGCGAACAGTCGCGCGGCAAAATCAACGGGGTTCCTTCAACAGAGCCAAGTCACGACCGAGCGCGTGGAGGCGGCACGAAAATTGGGAGTCATCGCCAACGAGCGAGGACAGAGTCTTGCCCAGATGGCACTTGCCTGGTTGCTCACCGATCAGCGTGTCACTTCACTCATTATCGGAACCTCATCCGTAGCACAGCTCGACAACAACCTCTCCACGCTTGATAACCTCAGTTTCTCCGAAGACGAAATCCGGCGAATCCATAACATCATTTCAGACCCTCAGCTTTGGTTCTAATAAGAATAAGAGACGGTAGTTATTGCATTTGACGGAGGACATACGTCCACGACCCACAGACTCGTTAAATCCCCATTTTATTCCTTTTTTTACTTCCTGAGCTTGAATAAACCGTAAATATGTAAATCAAAATAAAACTATGAAGCATTCTCTGTCTGTAGTCTGTCTCGTGTTGCTTGTGTGCCTTTCGGCTTGTAAAGACGATGTCAGCAGTGTCTATTCATCAAAAAACCGAGTGCAGTGCGGTTTTAATGTTGTTTCGTATGCTGAACTGGTCAATTGTATTGACAATTACGGACAGTTTTCATCCATCAGACAGTTGGGCAACAAAATCATCATGAAATCAACCAGCAGCACCAATACCTACGACTTTGACGCCATCTCTGCTCGCAGCTTTTATTTCGGACTTGGCGGACTGATAGTCGGCACACCTAATCTCACATCCGACGGAAATCGCTACCGCTGCTACGACCTCGCTTGCCCCAATTGCGACCGTGCCGGCTACCGCCTTGACATCAGCGACAACGGGCGGGCAAAATGTTCCCATTGCGGAATTATATACGACCTCAACAACGACGGAATCATCATCGACAAAGGACAGAGCAACTTCGATTTCCCCCGTGTGCTCTACCGATATAGGATTACCTATGACGGCGTGATGATACACATGTATAATTGAATATTTCAGAGTAATCAGAATAATCATAGATACTGACTAAATAACATGAAACATTTATTTACCGTTCTGTTACTGCTGTTATCATTCTCTGTTGCTTTTGCGCAGGAACCTTATTCGCAGGAAGCCCTTGTGGAGTCGGAATACGGCCGTTTATCCAAAAACCAGAAAGTCAATATCATAGCCTTTGTCACCGCAATGGAAGACGAGGAGGAACACCCCGAGTTTCTCGGTGATTTCTATGATGCTTGGCAGAACTATCTCCATGGACGAAAACTGAAGAACAATGAGGTCCTGATTGTGGATGTCAAAAACGGCTATATGCATTATGAGCAGGACTATGCAGATGTGGATGGTCCTGGTTGGAAAGGCATCAAGGAGGAATGCTACTGGAACTGTAGCGACGGAAAGCATAAGCTGATTTGCGAGAACGTCATGTTTTTGCACAACGGAAAACCTAGCGAAGGACAGTACGACGGTATTCAGTTCGTGCTTTACGACAACGCCACCCGTCAGCTCAACCGCATCTGGGACAAGCAAATCATTGGAATCGATGACACTTGGGGATACGATTCCAACTACTCGACAGACCCTCATACTAATACTGCCAAAGTGAAAGACTGGCTTACTGGTGAACCGAAGACTATCACTTTGGAAGAGTTCAACAAATGGCTTGATGAAAAACCAACTTTCGAATATCATCTCCCCCGTCAGGGCAAAAACATCGAGTTGATAATCCATACTGCTCAGGGTAAAATCAACAGACAGCTTGTTTGGGACGGCCTTAAGTTCCGTGTGGAATAGAGACCCGCCGTGCAAAAACCGCTTTCGTCATCCCAAAAGCCTCTTTCGTCATTCCTATAGGCGGTTTCGTCAAAATCCTATAAATTGATAAACCGAAAATGACAATTTTTTGTTATTTTTGCAAAGATTTCTTAACTCAATCAACTTATTGGATGATGAAAAAACTGTTACTGTCAATTTGTGTCATCCTGTGCTGCTCGAACACAGCATGGGCGGATGATGTTGACAGCTGCCTCAGTTTCCGGCGGTTCACCACTCAGGACGGACTTCCTCAGATGCAGGCAGAGACAATATTCCAGGACAGCAAAGGCTATATCTATATCGGCACACTCTCTGGATTCGTCCGTTACGACGGACGAGAGTTTACCCCCTTCTTAAAAGGACACCGGGAAAATGTTGTAAGCTTTGCGGAGCCGGATGACGGGATTCATGCCCTTGGATTCCGTCGTCAGTGGAAGATTTCTGGACAACAGCTTGAGCAGTTGTGGATTGATCCTGAAAGACAACTGCTGCTGAACAATTTCAATTCTCCCGACTTTCCTAAGAATGTATTGTTGATGGAAGACGAGCGGGAACAGAATCGAGGAGTCTATTGCATGGAGAACCTGCGGCTGAAGCTACTTTTTAAAAATGATGTGCTTGATCAAATGCAGCCCGACCGGAAAGCATTTATTCAGGGTAACCGTTGTCTTGTTCCCACACCTCAGGGTCTCTATGAAGTAACGGTGGAATCACCATCTGCCACTAAACTCCTGACAACAAAGAATGATGTCTATAGTTTTGCACTGCTGAACGGTATGGTCACAGCATTTGCATCTGACGGTATATATACCCTGGAAGGCGACAGCCTGAGCTTGTCACTTGCCTTTCCATTTCCGGAGGCGGACTATGGACTGTTCGTCCGTCAAGACTCACAGGGGGGAGTCTATATCGCCGACGCCCATTCTCTTTATGTCTACGATGGGATAAGGGTACACCGTATATCATCCGGATTCAATCTCATCAAGAACCTGTTCATTGATTCTTGGGACCGGATATGGCTTGCCACATATCAGGGTGTCTATTGCTTCTTCCATGCCGATTTTATGAATTACCGGCTCACCGACACCAACGATATCGTGAGGGCGGTGGCTGCCGATTCCAATGGGCATGTCGTCTGCGGCACGCTCAACGGAAAGATCCTCGTCGATGGAAAAGTCGTCAGCGTGATGCCCGACAATTATTACCAGCCCAGTGCCGCGGTGGTGGGAAACGCTGTGTATTTGGTAGGCAATG
>JAEEGG010001313.1_pt1 | contig 67844 bp, 53 predicted proteins | sample 9134161 | NCBI WGS metagenome assembly JAEEGG01 (sample SAMN16246543, study PRJNA631951) | gut metagenome | biome: gut microbiome; feature: rumen; material: CR-attached | host: Bos | place: Iran: Karaj | collected 2018-10
TAAGGAACGTTTCCCAATTCATGGAGAACTTCTACGGCGGCGACGTCAGGACGAACTGCAACGTCGAGCGCAACGTTTTCTTCAAGAACATGTACGTCTTCGACCACGAGAAGAAAGACTGGGTCTCCATCCACACCACGACTTTAAGCTACGGCGACGGCGGCGGCAAGCTCGAGCACCAGAAGAAGTATGGCGCGCACACCTTCGGCGCGACGGAAGAGCATTTCTGGGGCCTCACGGGAGGCAGGGTGGAGGACCAGGCCGCCTATGAGGAAGCAGCCGTAAAGAGGTCGAAGCACACCATCAGCCAGCCCGAAAAACCGGAGCTCGGAGAGCCCAAGATCGCCAAGCTTTCGCTCGACGGGAAGAAGAAGCTCACCTGGGATCTCACCGAGCAGTCGACGCCTCAGCTGGCTTACCGGGTAAGGGCCGTCAACGCCAAAGGCAAGGTCGTCTTCGAGAAAGCCGGCACAAGGCCCGAGGTCAAGTCGATCGCCCTTCCCGCCATGAAGAGCGACGCTTTCAAGGTCACGCTTACGATAGTGGATGTTTTCGGAAAAAAGGCCGAAGCGAATTTCGAGACCGACCTCTACAAAGCCGCTACGAAAAACGTCGCGAAGAATTAAATTCCCAGATATTCCCTGAATTTGGCGAGCTGTTCCTCCGTCGGGATCCATTCGGATCTGCCGTTGCCGCTTTTCATTAGAAATTCGGATTTCACGCCGCCGAAGGCGTGGTAGGGGATGACTTCGGGCTTCACGCCGCCAGTTAGCGAGCGGCAAAGCCCGGCGCATTTTTCATAATGGCGTTCGTCGCTGTTTACGCCGTTCACCAGAATGAAGCGCAATTTTATTTTCGCGCCCAGATCAGCCGCTTTCCTTAAATTGTCAAGGATGAGTTCGTTCGAAACGCCGGTGAACTTTTTGTGCCTTGCGTCGTCGGTGTCCTTGATATCCCAAAGGAAAAGATCTGTCGCCGCGACGGCCGGAGCGAGAAGTTCCGGAGGAAAATATCCGCAGGTGTCGACGGCCGTATCAAGGCCTTTTTCCTTGCAATACAGGAGAAGGTCAAGCGAAGACGGCTGAAAGAGCGGTTCGCCTCCGGACAGCGTTATGCCGCCGGATTCCCCGTAGAAGGCGAGGTCTTTTTCAGCTTCCGAGCATATCTCTTCGACTGTCATAACTTTCCCGCAGATCTGAAGGGCCGAGGAGGGGCAAATTCCGGCGCATTTAAAGCAGGATACGCATTTGCTCTTGTCAATATGATGCCGGCCTTCGGAAAAGGAGTGCGCACCTTGTTCGCACGCAAGGCAGGCCTGGCAGTTAAGGCACTTTTTGGCGTAGTAGAGAAGCTCCGGCGAAGCGCTCTGCGCTTCGGGGTTGTGGCACCACTGGCAGCGAAGAGGGCAGCCTTTCAGAAACACCGTGGTCCTGACTCCCGGGCCGTCGCGCATGCAGAAGCGCTGGATTGCGCTTACGTTTATTTTTGCCTTAGCGTCCGCTTTCATTCTGATCGATTATCATGTCCTGCCATTCTTTGTTGAGCGTCACGAAGCGCGCGTTCCAGCCGGAAACGCGCACCGAGAGGTTCTGATGGCTCTCGGGTTCGCGCTGCGCTTCCCTAAGTACGGAGACGTCCACGACGTCAGGCTGCATAAAAAAGCCGCCCAAAGTTACGAAGCCGCGCATGAGCGACACTAGAGCGTCCAGCCCTTCCTCGCCCTTAGTTAGCGACGGCAGAAGTTTGATGTCAAGCGCGGCGCCCGTTGGCACCCGCTTGAGGTCGCACTTGCAATACGATCTTATGACGGCGGTCGCGCCGATATGATCGCTTCCCGGGGTGGGGGAGGCGTTGGCGGCCAAAACTTCCCCGGCCTTGCGTCCGTGCGCGCAGGCGAGGCGGCGCTTCGACCATTGCAGCTGCCGCCCGAAAGTGCTGACGCCGCCCGGAAAGAGGTAGCCTGACCTGTTGTTCAAGGCGTCGCAGCCGTCCGCGAAATCGTTGAGGAGGCGCGCGCAGAGTTCGTCGACCTCGTCGGAATCGTTTCCGTAGTAGGCGTACTTGTTCCGGGCGAGGACGCGCAATGTTTCATGACCCTCCCAGTTGGAGGCCAGTATTCCGATGAGCTCAATAAAACTGACAAGCTTGTCGTCGAAGACCAGCTTTTTCACGGCGTAGAGGAAGTTCACCGTGTCGGCAAGGCCTCCGATGTGCGGGGAATAGACGTTGTACACGGGCCCGCCTTCAAGGTATGACAAGCCCTTTTTTAGGCAGCCTTCCTCGAAGAGAGAAACTACCGTGCAGGGTTCGTCCGGCTTGAAATTGAGCTTATCCTGCAGCAAGTCCTCAAGGAAGGCTTTGAGGTCATTCACGTAGGCCGAGTAGAGTTCCTCGAAACTTTTGAAGTCAACGCTGCCGTCATAGCCCTTCAGCGTCTTTCTTTGCAAAAGGGCAAGCGAGTCGAAGGGGTGGTAGGTGAAGAATGTCTTGCCGGGAACTTGCACTTCCCAGCAGCCGTCGTTGGCGAACTTGGCGGCGTCATGTTTCGGGTATCCGTAATCAAGAAGCGACCTGAGGATAAGCTCCTCGTTGTAGACCGCCACGATGCCGCCGCCGAAGCGCATCACTTCGGCCACGCGCCTCAGAAGTTTTTCGTCAGTTGACCGGCTGAGCCTGACCGTAACGGGGAAATCGCTGATGCCGGTCTCCTCGACGATGTCAAGGACAAGGTAGGTGACATCGTTCGTGACGTCGCGCCCGTTCTCGTCCGTTCCGGAGAGCACGATGTTCTGGTAATGCTGGGCGTCGCCGGAACCGTAGTCGCCGCCGCAGATCCATTCGCAGCCCTTGATGAAGAGGTGGGCTAAGATCTCCCTGGCTTCGTCAAGCGTCAGCTTTCCCTCTTCCAAGTCTTTTGTCAAGAGGTCTCCCAAGAGAACGTCGATCCTCCCGATGCCGGGCCAGTTGCCGCAGAGCCTGAGGAAGGAGAAGGTGAACCAGAGGGATTGCACGCCTTCGTAAAAGCTTTCGGCGGGGGAGAAGGGGACGTGCAGAAGATTCTCATAGTTGGCGCGGTATTCGCTCTTCCCCTGAAGAACTTCGAGATAACGCTTGTGATAGATCCTGAAGGCTTCCAGGCAGTTGAGAGCGCTGCGGCAGAAGGGCTCCCTTTCGGTGCCCTTGTGTTTTTCGAAGGCGGCCTTCGCCTGTTCCTCGATATGTCCTACCCCCTTTTTTACGACGGTCTCAAAATCGACGGTCAGGTGGCTGACGCTCCCGAAAAGCGTTTCCCCATCGCAAAAGGTCGGGACCAAATGGTCTATGGCGGCGCCCAAAGTCGCCGCGCCGGAAACAAGCTCGCCAGGGCAGAGGCGTATGGGCGCTTCCAGGGCGATCTTCTTTACCGCGAGGTCGTACTTTTCGATGTCAGTAAGACCGGCCAGCTCGCCTTTTGTGAAGTTTACGCCAGGCGTCGACCTCGTCTCCAGCCCGTATTTGTGGGAAAGAGAATCAAGGGCGAAGCGCCGCGTGGCTAGGCTTAGTCTTATTGGCCTCGCCATGCCGTTTGCTAAAGGAAAATCCATAAAGCGTTCCTCTTCTTACAACTTACTGTATTTTATTTGAAACAGGCCTTTTTGTCAATGAAAAAAGAGCGTTTATGCTATAATTCTATACCTACTTTGCGGAGAGTTGGCAGAGTGGTCGATCGCGACGGTTTTGAAAACCGTTGACCGGCAACGGTCCGGGGGTTCGAATCCCTCACTCTCCGCCAAGAGTAAATCTGCTAAAATAAAGACTGTTGACGGAGTGTAGCTCAGCCTGGCTAGAGCGCTTGCTTTGGGAGCAAGAAGTCGGAGGTTCGAATCCTCTCACTCCGATAAAACATCCCAACCTAACCAAACCAATAGGAGAAAAAGATGAAAAAAGTTGTCCTGTCCCTAGTGCTTCTGGCCGTTTTGGTCTTAGCCGGCTGCGCCGACGTTTCCGTTGCCAAGAACAGCGCCTTCAGAACCATGCCCTGCGACGGCAACCAGTCCATCGGCCTTCTGGCTTCCAGAAGCGGCCTCTATTTCCTCCCGACCTATCCTCTCTGGACTGAAGGCGGACGCGAAGTCAACTTCGAACAGACTCTGCTCGACCTGACCTCCAAAGCCAAGGCCGAAGGCGCCACCCAGCTCACGACGGTCGTTCCGCGCGAAGAATCCGTGTGGCTCCCGTTCACGTTCGTGCTTTGGTACAAGAAGGCCACCGTTTCGGCCACCGCTTCCAGATAATTTCTTTCCCCGCGGGGACCGCTCACGGAAGCGGTTCCCGCCACCTTTTTTTGTTTGAATCATGAGCTTGAAAGTCTGTAAATTCGGCGGCTCCTCGCTGGCTGACGCCGAGCATTTCCTGAAAGTCCGCGCTATCATCAACAGCGATCCCGAGCGCAAGGTCGTAGTCGTCTCCGCACCCGGCAAAAGGTTCAGCGACGACGTTAAGATAACCGACATGCTCCTGCTCTGCCACAGCATGCTTGAGCAGGGTCTGGACATCGCCCCTGTCTTCCAGAAGATCAGGACGCGCTACAAAGAGATCGTCCAGGACCTCAACGTCGACATCCATATCGACGCTCTCTTGGACGAGACCGAAAACGACATGCGCACCATAGCGACCAAAGATTTCATGGCTTCCCGCGGCGAATACCTCTGCGGCAAGATCATCGCCACCTGGCTCGGCGCGCGCTTCGTCGAACCGGCGGAATTCCTCCAGATCGAGAGCAGCGGACTGATCAAGGAAGAGACTTACGAGAGGCTGGGCGAACAGCTGAAAGGCGACGGCCTTGTCGTCATGCCCGGTTTCTACGGCTGCACGCCGAGCGGCAAAGTGAAGACTTTCTCCCGCGGCGGCAGCGATATTTCCGGCGCCGTGGCGGCCAGGGCTGTGAGAGCGGAGCTCTATGAGAACTGGACGGACGTCAACGGCTTCATGATGGCGGACCCGAGGCTGGTCGAGAATCCCAAGCACATCGAGACCCTGACTTACAAGGAGCTCCGCGAACTGGCTTACATGGGCGCCAACGTTTTGCACGACGAGTCCATCTATCCGGTTTCTGAACCGGGCATCCCCATCGAGATCAAGAACACCAACGATCCGGAAGGCTCCTTCACCCGCATCGTCGCCAGGCGTCCCAAGGACGACAGGATCGTGACCGGCATCGCCGGCAGAAAAGATTTTTATCTCATCCAAATCGAGAAGATCCTGATGAACAAGATGGTCGGTTTCGGCCGCCGCTTCCTGCAGATCTTCGAATCGCACGGCGTCAACTTCGAGCACGCTCCGACCGGCATCGACACGATGTCCGTCATCGTGAGGAAGGAGTTCATCGGCGAACAGCTTCCCTCGATCCTGGAAGAGATCAAAAGAACGCTTCAGCCCGACCGCCTCGAAGTGACCGACAATCTGGCGCTCATAGCAACCGTCGGCCAGGGCATGATCCGCTGCGTGGGCTTTGCGGGACGTCTCTGCACGGCCCTAAGTAAGCGCGGCATCAACCTCCAGGTCATCGACCTCGGCTCCACCCAGGACAACATGATCGTCGGCGTGGAACTGAACGATTTCGAGGAGGCCGTCCGGGCCATCTACGAAGAGTTCGAACAGTAAACGAAAATTCGCTTCAAAAATTACGAGCCTTCCCTATGGGAAGGCTTTTTTAATTTTGAAACTGTCTCTTGGCTGAAGGTGGGATTGCTTTTTTACAAATTGTTCAGTAATATATATATAACTCTCGTTTCTGTGTTTTGCCCTAAATCGGCTGAAAGTTTAACTCACTAAATCAAAGTTGTTTTAGAGTCTAAGCAACAACATTCTTGACAACCAACAGTAGAGGTATTTATGAAAAAAGTCCTTTTAATAGTCATTGTAATGCTGGTTGCGCCACTATGCCTTCAGGCCAATATTCCTTTGGCAGTACATATTAACGGCCCTAAAAAGTTAGCGACGGGTAGTTCCAAAGTACCGTACACTTGTGATGTTCAGGGGAATCTTAACGGAACGATCCTTTCTTATTGTTGGAGTTGCACGGGTGAAGACGGAGAAGATTACAGCGACTTGTTTGATGGCGGAACAAATACTTACAAGATCTTTATCACTGATGCTCCCACCAATTTTTGGCTTGATGTATACATGTATTACAGGAGCAATACAGATTCAAACGAGTATATGCTTGCGACTGGGGAAAGAATTCAAGTTATGGAGCCGGTTTTCAATATACAAAGAGAAGCCGGTCTAAATGGCGGAAGTCCTAATGAATTTACTAACATTCCAATACATTTTAATATTGATGATGATGACGAATCATCAGAGCCATTTAGCCAGGTAAATTGTGGTGAAGATTATCTGCAAACCAGTTATCGTGTTAATGATCGGGAAGATGACATGCTGTATTTTAAAATTTCTACCAACGAGCCAGGCTTGGAAATTAAATACGGAAGAATGAAAGTTGTTGTTAGCCAAAATGCCAAAATATGGAAAAATAAAAACAAAGGGCTTAATAACATATTATTTAGTCCCAATTCAACAACAGAGGTTGACGGGTCTACATCTGATGGAAGAAATTTGATGACATCACTGTTAAAAGGAAAGGTTTATTTGGAAGGGGTAGGATTTGGAGACATAAGAATAAATATAAAATATAACGATAAAGAAATTGCCGATATGCCATATAGAGCATACGCTCCTGTTGCTGGTCGAATTCCTTCACGCGAAGAGAGACAATGGTGTAAAACAAATTTTCCGTATATGGACGGCTGTGAGTACAAAATTAAATCAAGTTATAATGAAAGAGTCTGCAAAACATATAATTGTATTGCATATTGTATTTCACCAGACATGGCTATTAATCCAGCATCTAGATGTGTTTTTTATGACTTTTTTTCATCGATAGGATGGCAATATTCAGCACATACTAATTTAATGTCATGTTTTACGCATGCTCTATATATACACAATGGTATAAAATACAGTAGTGTTGATCTTTTTGGCAATCAAAATCATATTTTAGATAATATTGATTTGGCTTATTTTTTCGCTTTTTATCATTACACGGATCTTTGTAGTTTTAATTCAGCTGTTTTCTATTATTTTTCTGAATTTCATGGAGCTTTAAGAGCCTCTCTCAATGATAAAATGGGCTTTTTTAATCCTGATGATGTTGTAGTGAGCAAATGTGGAGAGGGCCCTATAGTTATTCATTACGCTAGTTCTGTGGTAGAACCGTATGGAATCATAACAAAATGGTTTACATACGATCCTATTTAAATATAAAAATCAACTAAAGGAGCACAAATATGAAAAGAATCTTTTTGCTTATCTGTTTGATTTCACCTTTGCTTTTTGCAAATGATAATGATAGCGCTTTTAAAAAGTATGAAAAGGCGATAATTGACAGTGGTCAGTTTCCTTTATCTTCCTGGTTGATGGTTGCTTCTCCAAGTAGCAGAAGTAGTTCTGTCAATGTCAACGATTGCTTGTCCAGTGAAGCTACTAAGATCAACAAGACTGCCGAAGAGGCGAGGAAATATTTGAAAAGTCTACCACCTAAAGATGTGTGGTGTTTTACAATTATTGCTTTTGAAAAACAAACGTTCAAAGGAATGAAGAACAACTTACGCCTTGAGGAGATTAACGAAGCGGCGAAGAAAGCTGGCGTAACGCCTAATTCGAATTTGTTTAACTTTGAGGAGGCGGACCTTTATACCGCGGAAGCGGAGAACCTTTTGTGTGATAAATGCGGGCTTGAATTCGGTTGCTCCTACAATTCGGTCGCAATGTATTGGACAAGGAATTTCAATATACCGGTCATCAGTTCTCCACGAGCTATGTACTACTGGTGGTATGAGGGAAGGAAATATCTTCCGGAGATCTGGAATGATTGGTACTCGTGCTGGCAGAAAGAGCAATCAAGGGAGAAACCGCGCAAGGTCGTATTTGAGCTCCTCGCTGAAGACCTAAATCAGCTTTCTTATCATATTGCTCCGTTCGTTTATAAGGCTATCAAGGATGGTGACGGTTCTTTGACTAATTATTTCAAAGGCGTTAAGCCGGTCGGCGGTATCTTTTCTCGAAAGACGGAGCCGTATACGACTTGGTGGGAAAGGGAACAAAAGAACTGCGCTTTGCCAGCTTGCGAAGGCCTTGATGCCGCATCCAAGCGACTTGGGAATATGGAGGAACTTTTTAATGAAGATATGTTAAAGATGATCCAAACGTTATCTGATGCTGCAAAGGAGTATTATTCAAAGCCGAGAGGAAAAACTGATTACTGGTATTACAACTTAGTTGACGATCAGGACTATTCCGGCGAAGACGCATCGCAAAAACTTAATGAAGCTATTTTTAGATAAGAAAGATTAACTCATTTTAACTCACTAGATCAAATTGTTTTTTATGACATTACGATTGTCCCTTTTAGTTTATGCGATAGCGATAACTTTTCTAGTTTCCGATTGCAATGCATTTGTTATAGAAAAGGGGGTATGGTTAATAGCTGACACTGTTACCAACGCCTACTTGTATTCAGAATTAGCCAAGGCAGAAGAAGAGGCTAAGGCTCAAAAAACTAGGGAGGCGTCAAAGCGATTGAATGATATCCTTCAATCTGGCTTGACCGATAACTATATAGCTACTGATACGGAGCCGTTGACATTAACTGTTTGCTCTGCCGCTCTTTGGTATAAAGCGGAATCTTTTCATAATAGGAATCGAGAGATAATTAAAGAAACTCGCAAAGTTATTGATGAATGGAAAGATCGAGCCAAAGGCAATCAGTGGAAGAGCTACAAAAATCTTTTTTACAGAATCAGAGATCACTATATCAGAAAAGGAGATCAAGTAAACCGAATAGCTTTGCAAAAAGAGGCGATTCTTTATGATCCTTTTGATTTGGAACAATTAAAATCTCTTGATGAATATTGCCGCCGTTTCCCAGAATGCGTTGGCGATATGCGGACATTTATAAATGATTTAAAGAATGCCGGCGGTATTCTTCCACCATTTTTAGAATTAACTATGATCGTTTCGCAGAATGGTGATAAAGGGGAAAAACTTAATGCCATAATAGAATGGCTAAAAAACAAACGGCATGAAGAGCTGGATACAATTAAATGCGGGGTCGAATGCGCCTCTCAATTAATTTCCATCGATGAACCGAACAGTATTAAATCCCTTTCAAATGCATTGACCGATCTGGCTCTTTGGCAACCTGGCAGCGAAGAGAGGATGCCTGTAATCGCGTATTTGATAAACGAACGAGCTAAGATATTGGCAATAAGCAAAGACGTGTTGAAAGAATAAAATGAAATATATATTCATATCAAAATATCTTTGCACAGTTGTATTGTGTACGGCACTATCATTTGAGGCTATCGCCACAAATGATATCAGGGATGATTATACTACCGATGACTATTTAAAAAATATTAAAATCAAAGTTTGTTCGTGTGAAGTTGGATTAACGAATTTTAACAGCCAGAGTTTTGAGATCTTGCCTTGGGAAGGATTAAGAACGAACATAGAATATTTGTGGAGCGATGAAAACAGACAAAGGAACAATGGTAAAATCTCCCTATCGAAAATCATTGATTCATTAAACGAGCAGGAAGAATTTGAAAGAAAAATATCTGATTCCGAAGACCAGCTTCTGGATGTATATAAATATAAAGATCTTCTGGCTATTCCGGGATTGGCTGGTCGTTTGTATTGGAAAATAGAAAAACTGTTTTGGCAAGGAAAATATTCAAAGGCAAAGGCAGGATTTGAATTTCTGACACTTCCAGAAAACAAAGACGGATTTACGCAAGGCGCATCACGCTTTTTTCTTGGTAGAATGGCTAAAGATATCTCTATCAGAGCTTCTGGTTTCTCCTCCAGACATGAAGCCTTAATGAACGCATTAGATTTTCTCTTGTCAGTGCATGAATATCCGACTTGCTTAACATATATATCTTTTTCATACATTATGGCCGCGGAGGCGTATTCTGAAATGGGTTATTACAAGCAGGCGCTTGCGCTTTGCATGGTGGATGTCCCAAGTATTGACTGGAGGGATATGAATTATACAAAGAACTATAATGCCGCAAATTATTGTTTATATATAGGAGATGTTACAAATCGGGTCCTTCATCTGTACGAGAGTTTCAAACATGGAAACGATACAACAAACGAAAGAATTCTAGAGATAATAAACGGAGATACATTCGTATCCGACTTTTGGAATCAATGTAAGAATTTACCATTCAATGATTATGACAAGCATTTAGCATTTGCTTCCGCTATTGAGGAAAAAGATTTTTTCCCTTATGAAGAAAAGTTCTGCGAAGCAATAAACCATTCCTGGCCTGAAGAAAAAAGTTTACCGCCTGAAATAAGAAACAACAGAATTTTAAACAACAACATTCTTGACAACCAACAGTAGAAGTATTTATGAAAAAAGTCCTTTTAATAGTCATTGTAATGCTGGTTGCGCCACTATGCCTTCAGGCCAATGTTCCTTTGGCAGTACATATTAACGGCCCTAAAAAGTTAGCGACAGGTAGCTCCAAAGTGCCGTACACTTGTGATGTTCAGGGGAATCTTAACGGAACGATCCTTTCTTATTGTTGGAGTTGCACGGGTGAAGACGGAGAAGATTACAGCGACTTGTTTGATGGCGGAACAAATACTTACAAGATCTTTATCACTGATGCTCCCACCAATTTTTGGCTTGATGTATATATGTATTACAGGAGCAATACAGATTCAAACGAGTATATACTTGCGACTGAGGAGAGAATTCAAGTTATGGAGCCGGTTTTCAATATACAAAGAGAAGCCGGTCTAAATGGCGGAAGTCCTAATAGCAGCACGTTGATTCATATGTTTTTTAATATTGACGATGATGATTATTCAGCAGGTTTTGATGAATATGATTGTGGAAGTGATTATTTACAAACATCATATTTTGAAGGAGATACAGAAGATGATATGCTTTATTTCAAAATTTCAACAGCAGAACCAGGGTTGGATGTTAGTTATGGAAAATTATATGTTGTCGTTGGTGAAGGACTAAAAGTTTGGAAAGACCAGCATAAAGGAAGCTCATCGCTCTTGTTTGACTATGGAACCACTTCTTTGGATGGATCAATAAATCAAGACAACATAATAATATCTCATGTTATGTCAAAAAAATGCTATGTGGAAGGTGTGGATATCTGCAATACATCAATTTTAATCAAGTACAACAACAAAGAAATTTATTTGTTGCCCTATCAAACACATGCCTGTACAGCTGGCAGACAACCCAATTTGATTGAAAGGGAAGATCTGAAGGATGCTTTCCCGTTGCTTAAAGATTGCGATTGGAGTATATTCCGAAACGCCGATATTTATTACAATTGTATTGCTTACGCGTTACAGCCTTCAATTTATTCTAGTTCCAGAAAATATTGGGTGTATGACACTTTCCATTCAAATATTGCATGGCAATTGAATGCTCATAATTATTTAACAAACAGTTATGAATATCGTTTTTATAATCATTGCGGAGTTAATTATACAAGTATGGATTTGTGGAACAATCAAAATATGAAATTTAGCAATGGAGATAAAACACAATTTTATAGAGCCCATTATTATGAAGATACACTTTCATATTCTGACGCGATTATTTTATTTTATAATGGCTTTCACGCCGCTAGAAAAGCAACATCAAGTCAAAAGATTAATATATATAATAACTCTGATATGGCTGTTAGCAAATGCGGGACTCTTCATGTATTAATTCATCATTCTGATCAATTGGCAAATACCAATGGGTATCAAAATATTATCAATATGTATAAATCCATTCCCCAACCAGAACCGGAAATGTAACAAAAGGAGGTACAGTTTATGAAACCCATTTTTTTGATAGCTATTTTTCTTACAACATATGTTTGCAATGCATCTTTTAAAACTTGTACTTATGACGATTTTAAGGAAATTGTTGCTGACGCCGGAGATTATTTGTTTCCGTCGTTAACTTTGGCGAATAATGGCAATGAGGAATCTTTGGCAAAAAACAAGCTGTCAGATGAAGATTACAAAAGTTATCTTAAAGCTCGCGAAGCGTTGGCCAAGTTGTCGGAAATACCGCCTAATCAATTTTGGCTTTTTACTATGAAAGCTAGCGAAGAAAATGCATTCAAAGATACGCATGCAAAGGTAAGAGGCAGAAGGTCGCTTGCTTTGGATGGATCAAGGGATGGGCTTTTAGGAACTGTAGTTCTTCCTGCTTTTTATGACAAATGCGGTTTGGAAATGGGCTATAGGAACCATATGATTGGGTTCTTGTGGCTTAAATCAAGCCATGTACCTATTGTCTCCAGTTATTATCTTACGCCATGGTTCTGGTATGAAGGAAGAAAATATCTTCCTCAAATTTGGAATGACTGGTATGAATGCTGGAAAATTGAGAACAATAAGGAAAAACCGAGAAAGAGAATCCTTAAAGCACTTGCAGATGATATTCAAACCCTATCCTATCATGTCGCACCGTATGTCAGCCAGGCAATAAATAATGGAGATAATACGCTCGCAATTTATTTTGATGAAACAGTGCGTCTGGAAGATGGCACAAAAACAACGTATGTGGAATGGTGGGATAAGGAAAAACAGAATTATATTTTGCCAAAATGTGAAGGGCTAGATACGACTTTTGAGAGAATTAAAGGAAAAGACTCGGCGTATTCTCCAGAAATGTTGAAAAACATGCAGATTTGGTCCGACCTTGCTAAAAATTATTATGCGAATCCTCCTGCAAAGCCAGATTATTGGTACTACAGATTGGATGACAATTATGATTATGACGACGATAAGGCGGAAGAAAAACTCTACAATGCTTTTTATCCTCCTAGTATTCCAAACCAAAAGAGCGAATAACAGATATATGAAGCGAATTTTTGTGATCGTCGGCGTGGAACTGAACGATTTCGAGGAGGCCGTCCGGGCCATCTACGAAGAGTTCGAGCAGTAAGCGAAAATTCGCTTCAAAATTTGCGAGCCTTCCCTTTGGGAAGGCTTTTTTTATTTTTGCTATAATCTTATATTATGACAGATGAGAGAAATATATCGATCGACGTGCTGCCTTTGGGGGAATTGGCGGCCAATTGCTATCTGGTCGCGAAGAACGGTTCCAGTAAAGTCGTCTGTATCGATCCCGGGGCGGAAGGGGAGAAGCTTCTGGCTTATCTCAAAGATAAAGAGTTCGCCCTGGAGATGATCCTTTTGACGCATGCCCACGTTGACCATATCGGGGCGGTAGCCGAGCTTAAGAAGTGTTTTCCCGAGGTGCCGCTGGTATTGCACCGCGAGGAGGAGATCGCGCTGAAGGATCCGGAAAGGAATCTTTCCTGCTTCTTTTCGGAGATCATCACCTTAGGCGGCGCCGACAGACTGCTTGAGGACGGCGAGACCTTCGAAGCGGCCGGCCTCAATTGGACGGTCCTCTGGACGCCCGGGCACACCAGCGGGGGAGCCTGCTACCTGGCGACCGACCCCGTAACTTCCGAGCAGGCGCTCTTCACGGGCGACACGCTTTTCAAGGAGAGCATCGGCAGGACGGACTTCCCGGGCGGAAATTACGAGGCGCTTTTGAAGAGCCTAAAGGAAAAGCTTCTCACTCTGCCTGATCATTTGAAAGTTTATCCCGGCCACGGGGAAGATTCCTCCGTCGGCTACGAAAAAGAATTCAACCCCTACGCACGCTTATGCTAGTGAGAGATATTTGGCGTTTCCGCTCCCTGCTTTGGGACCTTGTCGTGCAGGACTTCCGCGCCCGCTACGCCGGGAGCGTCATCGGCGTCTTCTGGAACATTCTCCAGCCCTTGGCGCAGATCTTCATTTACGCCGTAATTTTGGCGCGCGTGGTCGGGTCGAGGATCCCCGGCAGGGAAGGCTTCCCGAACGTCGATGACCCCTACGCGCTTTCCATCTACATCTGCGCTGGATTATTGCCCTGGCTGACTTTGTCCGAGACGCTGACCAGGAACTCCCTGGCCTTCCTCTCGCACAGCAACCTCATCAAGAAGGTCTCCTTCCCGCATCCCATCCTTGTGCTTTATCAAGTGATCAGCGGGCTCATTACGCTCTTCATCATGCACGCCCTTCTGATCATCGTGATGATCGTGACGGGGCACAGGATCCCGCTCTCCATCGTTTGGCTGCCCGTGCTTTACGTTCTGCAGGGCTTGATGACTTACGGGCTCGGCATCTTCTTAGCCACCGCCACGGCTTATTTCCGCGACATGCTGCAGTTCGTTTCCATCGTGCTGCAGGTCTGGTTCTGGATGACGCCCATCGTTTACTTCCGGGAGCTGACGGAAAGGATCGTCTCCTTCGGCCCGCTGCTGCTCTTAGTCAACCCTTTGTATTATCTTTCCCGCGCTTTCCAGATCCTTTTCTACGAGAACGTGGTCTATTATGATTTCCTGCCCCAGAAGATCCTTCCCAGCCAAAGCAGCTTTTTGCCGACCCTGGGCATCCTTCTGCTTTGCGGATTGGTCTTTTCGACTCTGGGGAATCTCTTCTACCTGAAGCTTAAGAAAGAACTGCCGGACCAGATCTGATATGAATGAAGAAAACGTTATTGAGATAAAAGGCCTCGCCAAGCGCTTCAGAGTTTACGATAGACCCTTGGACCGCCTCAAGGAATGGCTGACGCCGAGCGGCATGTCCTTCCACTGGGCCTACTGGGCGCTGAGGGAAGTTGACCTTTCCGTGAAGAAGGGGAGTTCGCTGGGCATCATCGGCGTGAACGGCGCCGGCAAGAGCACGCTTTTGAAGATCCTCTGCGGAACGCTCTCGCCGACTTTCGGGAGCGTCGAGATAAAGGGCCGCATCGCCGGCCTGCTCGAACTCGGCTCGGGCTTCCACCCGGAGTTCACAGGCCGCCAGAACATTTATCTTAACGCGCGCCTCTTGGGACTTTCCGACGCTGACATCGAAAAGAAACTGCAGAGCATCGTGGAGTTCGCCGAGCTCGGCGACTTCCTCGATCACCCCTTGCGCATCTATTCGACCGGCATGGCGCTCCGACTCGGTTTCTCCGTGGCCGCGAACGTCGACCCGGACATCCTCATCATCGACGAAGCGCTGGCGGTGGGCGATGCCTACTTCCAGCAGAAGTGTTTGAAGTATCTGAAAGATTTCCGCGCCAAGGGCGGGACCTTGATCTTCGTCTCCCACGATCCCGGCGCCGTGAAACTGCTCTGCGATTCCGCCGTGCTGCTGCACAAGGGCAGGATAATAGCCAACGACACGCCGGAAAACGTATTGAATTATTACAACACGCTGCTCGTTCGCGACGACGCCGACAAGGAGTCCTTTATCCTGGAGCGAAAAAAGCAGGAAGCCAAAGACAGTAAGCCGCAGCACTCCGGTTCCTTTGAGGCGCTCATCGAAAAAGTTTCTCTTGTCAGCGACGGCTGCGAAACGAGAACGCTCTTCGCCGGTCACAAAGCCGAGCTCAGAGTTGATGTGAAAGCCCTGAACGACATCGAGCCTCCGACCATCGGCTTCTCCTTAAGGGACCGCCTCGGCTACGAGGTCATCGGCACCAACACCATGCTTCTGAAAAAGGAAACGCCCGCGCTCAAATCGGGCGAAGGTTTGGAAGTCTCTTTCGAGCTTCCGCCCATGCTGGGCCCCGGCGAATACACCGTAACGGTCGCGGCGCACCCGGGCAGGGACCACATCGAGCACTGCTACGACTGGACGGATCGGATGCTGGCCTTCAAGGTCGCCTTGGAAGATGAGAGCAGCTGCGTCGGCCTTCTGAACGTTCCCGTCACGGCCAGGATCGAAAAAGTTGCCACGGACGGCCGCGGCGCCAAGGAGATCCTTGAAAGCGCATTTGCCGGCGCACCGAGCGAGATCAAGATCACGGAAGAGGAGAACCGTTTCCTGACGACCGGCTTCTTCCCACCGGAAAAGATAGGGGAGAGCTACGCCGCCTGGACTGGTGCGAGGGCGGTCTTCGTTCTGAAGAGCGAAAACGCCAAAGGATTGAAACTGAGGTGCGCGACCGACGCCCGCCAGTTCGAGTCCGGTCCGCTTGAACTAACCCTGACCGTCAACGGCAAAAACGAAGTGAAGAAGACCTTGACTTCCCCCGACTGGCAGGAAGTTACTTTCCCCTTCGAATCCGGAGAGAGCGGCATGCTCAGATGCTCCCTGCAGCTGAACAACACCTTCATCCCTGAAAACGACAAACGAGCGCTCGGCATTCTTGTGTCCGACATCGCTCTCATATGATCATGGAATTCGCCGAACTGAAAGAAAGAGTGCAGAAGCTGAAGGCGGCAAAAAACGCCGTCATCTTGGCGCACTACTACACCCCTTACGAGACTCAGGAACTCGCCGATTATGTCGGCGACTCACTGGAGCTCTCACGCTTGGCCGCCAAAACGAACGCCGACACGATCGTTTTCTGCGGCGTGGACTTCATGGCGGAAAGCGCCAAGATCCTTTCCCCTCAGAAGACCGTGCTCACTCCTGACCCCAGGGCCAACTGCCCGATGGCCAATATGCTCATGCCCAAGGAACTCAGGCGCTACAAAGAGGAGCATCCCGACACCATTGTCGTGGCCTACGTCAACTGCTCGGCGGAAATAAAAGCGGAAGCCTACATCTGCTGTACCTCAGCCAACGCCGGCAAGGTCGTGGCTTCGCTGCCCAAAGACAAGCCTGTGCTCTTCGTGCCAGACCGTTACCTCGGTACGTTCACCAAAAAGAGCGTGGGCAGAGATATGGAAGTCTGGCCGGGCTTCTGTCCGACGCACCAGCGCTTCACCCTAAAAGCGCTCGCGGAAGCCAAAGCGCTGCATCCGGAAGCCGAGTTCCTTGCGCACCCGGAGTGCCCGGAAGAGCTCTCCGCCGCGGCCGATTTCGTCGGCTCAACTTCCGCCATCATCAGAAGAGTGGGGGAGAGCGATGCCAAGGAGTTTATCATCGGCACCGAGCAGGGCGTTCTTAAAGCCATCAGGGAAAAGTATCCCGACAAGAAAGTCTATCCCTTGCTGGAAGGCAACGTCTGCCCGAACATGAAGCTCATGACGCCCATGAAGGTCCTCTGGGCTTTGGAAGACAACGAATATGAGATCAAGGTCAAAGAAGAGACCAGAATAAAAGCCAAAGACGCGCTGGACAGAATGCTGGCGCTTTGAGAGAGAAGGAATGGAAAAGCTTATTAAATTCGAGATCGGAAAGTCCGCCAAGGAGAAAACTCTCCTAGTCTCCTTCGGGGAGTGCCAGGCGGAACTGCGTTTTCAGGGCAAACTGCGGGGCCGGGACGTCCTGGCTTTCGACTGCTTCACGGAAACGCTCGCTTTTGAGAAAGCGGAAGCGAAGAAGAGCCACGCCCTTTTCAACGGCGCTTCCCCTTACGGCTCCGCAAAGACGGAGGTTTTTTTCCAGAACGCCGCGACTCTGAAGATAAAAGCTTCCATAACGCTGAAGAACCAGGCCCAGCTCGACGCCTTCTACTTCACCTTCCAGGGCAAAGAAGGCCAAAAGAAGCTCACGCCCTACGAGAGCAAGAAGAACTGGTACTCCGGCGAATGGCCGACGCCTTACGGCGCTCTCAGCCAGAAAGACGACGCGCTAGTGTTTTTGGTAGCGCCGGAAACTTTCGCCAAACGCCAGGAATGGCTCTGGCAGCTGGAAGCCGGCGAACGCTCCCTGCGTTTCGGAACCGACGCCGAACGCTCCTGGCCCCTGAACGCTTTCCCGAGATCCCGCAAACTGGAATTCACCTTCTACCTTATCGGCACTAACATCAATACGCTTCCCGGCGCGCTCACGCAGACCGCCTGGCAGTTTGCTAAGAAAGAAACGCAAAACACTCCGATAGACTTTAAGAAGCTCGAAAAGGAAGCCGCCCAGGAATTGAAGACGCTCCTCGACAAGCTTTCCGCTCCGCCGGACCAGGCCGAAGCGCCCGTCTCTTTCGGGAAGCTCATCGGCGCGGCCTTCGCCATCGCCAAAGCGGCGAAGGAGAACGGCCAGAAAGTTCCCGCCGCCGCGGAAAAAGTCCTGCAGCTTTACAAGAAGGCTCCGCGCTTCAAAGCGCTTCCTCCCGCCAACTATCCCTATCCCGGAACCTTCAAGAAGTCCGGCGAACCCGAAGTTAACCTCGGCGAGATCGCCAGGGCGGCGTACTGGCTCGCCAGATGGGAGAACGAGGCGGGCGCCACCGGCTTCAAGGATGAACTGAAGACCATAAAGAAAGAACTTGTCGCCCGCCGCCACCGCGGCGGCTACATCCCGGAAGTGATCGATTCCGCCACCAACCACGTCAAAAAAGGCTACTCCAAGAAACGCACCTCACCCTGGGCCGTGCTCTTCTTGGAAGAGATCGGATGCGACAAGGAGACCTACACTCCGCTCCTCAACACCATAACGAGGGAACTGCTGGTCAAGCGTTCGCCCGCCTCCGCGGAAGAGCTCATTTTCGCCTCCAGCGCGGCCATGAAGGCCTTTGAGCTTACGAAGAGGGAAAACTACCGGGCCAACGCCGTAAAGCTCGTCTATCGCCTCATAGGGCGCCAGCAGACCTACCAGCCCCATTATCTGAAGACGAACGTTCTTGGACTGATCGCCGGCCTAGAAGCGCTCGACTATTCCGAAGACGCGCTCCCCGCTGCTCTGCCGCTTCTCTTGACCGCGCAGAAGGTAAGCGGCGCAAAGATGTTCGAAGAGCGCGCCAAGGCGCTCCTCAATGCCATCCAAAAGCGGGAAGTCTATTTCGCCTGCAAGCCTTATTCCGCTCTCCCGGACATTAAGAGCGCCATCACTGCTTCTCCTCTCGAAAAGGCGGCGCTCCTGCTTTCCGCCTGCGAGATAAAGGAGACTTTCGGCGACGTTCGCGTCATTCCCGCACAGAAGAGAGCGAGCGCTTTCTTCGAAGCGGAGGAGCCGAAGCTTGAAAAAGAACTCTTGGGCTACCGCCTCACCATAAATTCCAAAGAGAAACGCCGGATAAAGATCACCAGCGAGTCCGGGCGTGTTTGGGAACCGACCTTGAAAAAAGGCCTTAATCAAATCGAACTGTATTGACCGTTATGAAGAATTTATTTTTCGCTCTCGCTTTTACAACGCTTTCCACCTTCGCCGGCAACCTTTGCCTTGACCTCAGGGACGGCAACATCCCGGCAACGACCATAAAGGACACGAACACTTACGTTGCCCAGGAAGATCAGGTCGCTGCTTTCATAGCGGCAAAGATAGGGGACACGATCACCTTCGCCACTCCGCAGGGCAATTTCTCCGGCACGGTCAATCTTGTCGACAAGGACATCAACGGCGTGGAAGTGAGAGCCGGCAGGATAGCGAACGACGGCGGATCCTTCATCGTCACGATCGTCGACAACGAACTCTTCGGTCATATCGAGAACTTTGATACCGGCCGCGACATCAAGTGGGAATACAAAGAGGGAGCGCAGTCCGTCAACAACCTCTCTTTTGCGGAAGCGGAGGCGGACTTCATCAACGGCAAAGAGCTTCCCTCGCCGGAAGGCACGAAAGGCGCTGATATCGAGGACGCCAAGATCAATTACTACGACTACAACGACGATGAGATCGCTTACATCCGCATCGCCGTCTTCTACACTCCCGCCTCGCTGGCCTACGCCGGCAGCCACAACAGGATGAACTCCTTCATCGCCGAGGGCGTCGCCAAGGGCAACCAGTGTCTGATGAACTCCAAGATAAACGCCCGCATCCAGCTCGTGCATTCCCAGCAGTGGAACTACGAGGAGCAGGGGAGTTCCTATACCGACCTCTACAACTTCCACACCGCCATGAACGGCTGGGAAGGCGTCTTCGAGGTCAGGAACAAAGTCGGCGCCGACCTTTGCACCATCGTGGCCTACCTGCACGACGTCGGCGGCCTCGCCTACGTCAACAGCAGTCAGCTCGGCATGCCGGAAAACAGCTACAACCTTATCCGCGTCCTGCAGATGACGGGTTCCTCCTGGATCCACGAGATGGGACACAACATCGGCTGCAACCACGCCCATGAGCAGGAAAGCTCTCCCGGCCCGGAATCCGGCGGCGTCTTCGGCCACTCCTTAGGCTACTACTTCACCGGCGCCACCGACCACGGCCATTACGGCACCGTCATGGCCTACGACCAGGGCGACTATCACCGCTGCGACTATTTCTCCGCCACCAACGTGACCTTCAAGGGAACTCTGGTCGGTTACGAGAGCAGGAACAATTCTCTGACCTGGAATAAGATCAGGAAGATCGCCCGCACCTACCGCATACTGCCGACCTACACCTTCGGCGAATGGGCTTACGAAGGCTTCAATTATTCTCCCGGCGAACGCCTCGACCTTAAGACCGGTGGCACGGGCTGGAACAACGGCTGGACCCCCAATTCCGAGGACGCTTACTCCACCACCTCTGAATCGCTGGAGTACTCCGACGGCGTCAACAAGCTTGCCACCACGCCGGGCTGCCTTAAATTCAATGGCGAATCTGTCAGCTACACCCGCATGCCCGACCAATCGCTCGTCCAGGGCATCTGCTACGAGCACTACGGCGAAACCTCCGTCTGGGTCTCTTTGCTCGTGCAGCCCTACGAGGAAGAGCACGGCAGGGTTTACCTCATGTTCCTCGGCAACAACGCCGGCATCACCCACGACGACCTCTACGCCATCAACTCCTACACTCCGGACAGGGAACTCCATCCCACGAACGGCAAGACGGACCTGATGCTGCTGCGCTACGACCTCAAGGACGACGGCACCTTCAGGGTCACGCTCTGGATCGATCCGAAGCTCGGCGAAACGCCCAACGACGATGACGCCGTCACCAGTTCCGAAATAGGCATCTACTACACCGGCTACAAGGACATCAGCCTCTACGCCAGCTATGCCAAATTCTACGTTGACGAACTGAGAATGGGCTTCAGCGCCGAGAGCGTCCTCCCGACGAAAGCCCCCAACATCACTGCCACCCAGGACGAAACTGCGGAAACCATCACCGTCAGCTGGGACCAGGACAACGCCCAGCAGAGAGTCAAACTCTACCGCGCCGCAAAAAGAGACTTCTCTGAGGCCGTGGAAGTCGCCGATCTGACCGGCGGCAATTCCTGGGTCGATACGGACGTCGAAGCCGGCACACTCTACTACTACTGGGCCGAAGGCGCCTATACCGACTGCGAAGCGACAAGAGTAGTCGGCGCCGCCTTAGGTTACGCCGGAACGCCCAAGATCACGGCCAACGCCGGCGGACCGTACGTTATTGAAAAAGGCGATGACGTCATCTTCACGGCGGATGGCTGCCTCGGCGAGAACCTCACTTACTCCTGGTCCTGCTACAAGGACGTCAGCGACTTCTCGCCCTTCTACGAAGAGTTCCTGAGGACCAACAACTTCACGCCCGGCACCTATGACGTGACGCTGACCATAAAGGACTTGAGGCTCACCAACGCCGCGCCCGCCACCGCCACCACACAATTGATCGTCAAGAACGCCGATCCTACCGTAAGCTTCGAGAAGAGCGAATACGCAGTCGCCTGCGGCGTACCTAGCGTCTTCCACGTCATCGTACAAGATCCGATGCCGCAGGATAAGTTCGTGTACACTTTCAGGACTGACGACGAGGCGGAATTCAGCGAATGGCAGACCTCGCCCTATTTCATGACGGCCTACGAGGAGCCGAACTCCACCCACACCATGACCTGCATAGTGGCCGACAACTACGGCGGCACCAACACCTGCACGACCACCGTGAAAGTAGGGGAGAGAGCCGCCATCATGTCCGCCTATCCCACTGAGCTCAACTTCGACGAGACGGACGTTCTGTATTTCCGCGTCACCAATTCCGGCGCCGAACCTTACAGGCTGACCTTAAGGCCGCCCAGCGGCGTCAGCGTCTATCCCGCTTCGACGATAGTCAGCAATGGCTCGGCTGTCGTAGCGGTTAAAATAGACCGCGACAGCCTGAACTTCCCGTTCTCGGGGAAACTGAGCCTCGGCTTTACCAACGTCGCTCTCAAGGCCTCGAGCGCCTTGCCAACCCTCAGAGTCGAACCGAACGGACCATACACCGTCAGAAGGGGAGAATCGGCTTTCCTCACCGCCTACGGCTCAACAGTTTCCGGACATGGCCTCAGATACGCCTGGACGGTCGACGGCGAGTATCCCGATTACATCAACTGGGACAAATATCTCGAATACTACTCGCCGGAATATGATATTTCGACTGGCGAGCACACTCTGACACTTTACCTCTGCGACGGCGACGAGAACATCTTGACCAACGCCTCGACGACCATAACCGTCGTGGAGGCTCAGCCCGAAATGCTCTTCTCGGTCCAAAGCATCGAGAACAACGAAGTCACCGCCAGAGTCTTCCTGGAAGGCAGCGGCGGCGTTAAGGCTCGCACTCCCAAGATCACGGAAGGCTGGTTCGAGGAAGGCGTAATCAATATGCGCTTCGGCTTTGACGACTGCTACCGCGAGATCTTCGATATCAAGGACAGATTCGGCGCCACCAACCGCTATCTGTTCACCTTCGACCTTAGGAAGGAAGTTCCCAGGCTCATCCCGACGATCAGCTGCAACGCCGAGCCCACCAGAGGGGAAACCTACATGCTGGGCTTCGGTCAAACGCTGGAATTGACCGGCGAAGTTGGCACCAACTACACCGGCTCCGTAAGGTACTTCTGGCGCGAATGGAGCGGCAACCCCACCAGAGACGCTCTTGAAGATCCGAACTCCTCAAAAACGAAGACTGTCAAAACGCTCCTTCCCGGAAAGTACTACTTCTCGCTCTATGCCGCCGACGAGGAAGGCCACCTGAGCCTTCCCGCCACGATAAAAGTGAAGGTCCAGGGCTTTAACGCCCTCATCTACTCCGCGGACGATTCCGGCGCCTACTTCCTCAACGACGCCAAACTCACCTCAGACGGCATCACGACCACCAGCGCCCTTAACGGCACCTTCGCCGCGGCCAACGAACACGTAAGCTACGAGCGCCTCAATTCCGGCAAGTGGTCCTTCAATTTAACCGAGCAGAAGAGCGGCCTGGCTCACCCCAGACGTCTTGTGATGAGCAACTGGCAAATCTTTGCCGGCACGGTGGTCACCAATTTCCCCTGGGGCGAAGGACCTCTGGGTGAAGTCCAAGTGGAAGCCACCAGGAACGGCATGTCCCAGAAGACCGTGACCGACAAGGACGGCGCTTTTGCCATCCTGCTCCCGGAGGACGTAGGTCCGGTGACTTTGACCTTCGCCAGGCAGGGCTGCCAGTTCCAACCCGTAACCACCGGACAGACCTCCACTCTTAAGGTCATCCCCGAACAGGCCGAGGGCAACGGCAATTCGTATCTCTACCTGACGGTCGTCGACGAAGATTCGAACTTCTATCTCGAGAACGTCGCGGTTTCGCTCCTCGACGCAGTAGGGCACACCAACTCCAAGGGCGTCTCCTCGAACCTCTCCGCTCCCAAAGGCGTGAACACCGTGACAGTCTCCCTCGACGGCTACGACACGGTCGTTACGAACTTCTCCTTTGCCGGTTCCTCCAGCATGAAGAAGGTCGCCCTCAGGAAAGCCCAGGGCAGAAGAGGGGAGAGCCTTGACCTGACCTTCAGGGACACCGACGCTAAGATCATTGAAGCCGACTCCTTCCGTCTAGTCGCCGCCGCGACGTCTTCCGTCCTGGTCAACTATCCCGACGGCGTTCCGCCCTTCCTGTCGCTTCCGGTCATGTCCGGGCAGAAAGTGATCGTAAGAACGCAGAAAAACGGCTACGCCAACTTCAACGAGACCTTCGTGCTCGGAGACTACACCAGCAAGGACATAGTTCTCACCCCCGAACCGACAGCGACAATGATAGTCATTCTCCTAGCCCTAGCCATCGCCAAAAGGAAGAAAACCTTATGATGCTCTTCTTTGACTTCTGGGAAAAAGGCGGCTTTTTCGTCTATCCCTTGCTCTTCTGTGCCCTGGTCTCCATCTGGGTCTTTGTCCAGCGCTACTTCCATTTCTGGCGCGCCACCATCGACACCAGAGAATTCACCAGCGGCATCAGGAACCTCGTCAAGGCCAACCGCATTTCCGAGGCCGTCTCCCTCTGCGCCACCACCCCGGGCCCCGTCGCGGCCATCCTTCACTCCGCGCTCCTTTGCTACGGCGAATCTAGGGCCCAGATCCTCGAAGCCCTTGACAGGACCGCACAGCTCGAAATAAACCGCCTTGACCACAACCTCTCGGTACTTGCCTCCCTGGCCAGGATAACGCCCTTAATCGGCCTCCTAGGCACGATAGCGGGCGTTATGAATCTCTTTTACACCATCCAGATCGAGTCTCCCTTCGTCCAGCAGGCTTCCGTTGCGAAAGGCCTCTGGCAGGCCCTCATCACGACGGCCCTGGGACTCCTCATAGCCATCCCGGACCATTTCGCCTTCGACTACCTTACCTCAAGAGTCAGGCACTTCACGGACGACATGTCCTTAGCCTCCTCAGAGATCACCGAACTCCTCCTGGAAAAGGAAAATGCCTAGACCCTGGTACGAACAGACTCTCAACCTCACGAGAAGGCGCCACGCCAGGCTCCTCAATCTTCTCGACATGGCTCCCATAGTCGACATACTTCTGATCCTGGCTGTCACCCTCTTCGTCTGTTCCGGCCTCATCTACCGTCCGGGCGTAAGATTAGATCTGCCCGTCATTCAGGATCCCGACGCCGTAAGAGGGGACATGACGCCATTGGTTCTTACAGAATCTGGCGAGATCTACCTTGAGGGCGACGAAGAGCCCACTCCCCAAAACGACATCGCCCAGAGGTTGAAACCCTTCCTCGCAAACGATCCGGAAGGCACCATCCTTCTCATGGCGGACCAGAATGTAAAACATCAGACAATAATCACCCTTTTAGAAACTTTGAGGGAAGCGGGCGTAAAGAAGATCGCTTACGCCGGCAAACTCAGCAAACCCAAAAAATAAAAGGAGCTACCTATGTTCAAGAAGATCGTAAACGACGCTCTCAATTTCGGCATGGGCGTTACCGCCACCGGCAAAGACAAAGCCGAACAGCTGGCCAAGAAGATCCAGGACAAATGCGGCGTCACCAAAGCCGAGAGCCAGAAGATGGTCAAGGAAATGATAGGAAGAGGCGAAAAGATCCGACTCCAGTTCGAAAAGGAATTCCTCTCCACCCAGGAAGAGCTCTTCGACAAACTGGAAAAATTCGCCAAAGCCAACAAGGAGAGCATCCAGAAGAAGACCTCTCCCAAAAAGCCCGCCCCCAAGAAACCCGCTCCCAAAAAAGCCAAACCCAAAGCCAAAGCGAAACCCAAAACCGAAAGCAAATAAATTATGCCTGAACGTTCCCGCAGCATACTAGAGACCTACAACTGTCTCGTCCGCTACAAAGAGATCCTTGCCATACTCGTAAAGTACGGTTACAAGGATCTCCTTATGAAGATCAATCCCTCCGAGAACAAGGATATCAACGAGGTTTTGAAAGACGGGAACACCGTTCCGCCGGAGAGCGTAACTGCGCTCTCCGGCGCCGAACGCTTCCGTCTTCTTCTGGAATCCCTCGGTACGACCTTCATCAAGTTCGGCCAGATCCTTAGCACCAGGAACGACATTCTTCCCGAAGACTACTGCGCGGAACTAAAAAAGCTCCAGGACAAAGTCCCGCCCTTCCCGGACGAACAAGCCAAGGCCATAATAAAAGAGGAGCTCGGTAAAACAACGGACGAGCTTTTCCAGTCTTTCTCCGAAAAGCCCGTTGCCTGCGCTTCCATAGCCCAGGTCTACAAAGCGACGCTTCCGAATGGGGAAATAGTCGCCATCAAGATCAGGCGTCCCAACATTGAGAAACGGATCCAAGCCGACCTTGCCATCATGGAGGATCTCTCCCGCCTTCTCGAAAAGTACGTTCAGGAAGCCAGAGCAATCAGACCCACCACCCTTGTCAGGGAATTCGGCCGCCAGCTCCAGCAGGAGATGAACCTGCTAGTGGAAGCCAACAACCTTGAGCGCTTCAACATTCTGAACCAGAACGAAGCGAGGCTCAAGCTCGTCAAGCTCTACCGCGACCTTTCTACTTCGCACATCCTTACGATGGAGTTCGTCACCGGCACCAAGATCTCCAACACCGAAAAATTAAGAAGCCTCAACCTCGACCTTAAGACCATCGCCAAGAACGGCGCCTCGGTGATCATCTCCCAGATCTTCGACCAGGGCTTCTACCACGGCGACCCGCACCCCGGCAACATCCTTGTCCAGGACGACGGCAGGATCTGCTTTTTGGACTTCGGCGCGATGGGCAAGCTCACAAAAGAGCAGCGCATGCTCCTAGCCGAAGGCTTGGTCGCGGTTGTCCGCCGCAGGGACGACGAGCTCTTAAGAGTCGTCCTTAAGCTCTCCTCCAACGGCGACGACATCAAAGACACCAAAGAACTTGGCCGCGACATTTCCGACTTCGTCGACACCTACGCTTACCTTCCCCTAAACCGCATCAAGGTCGACGAGATCCTAAACGACCTTATGAAGCTCCTAACCAAGCACGGCATCATTCTTCCCCCGGAGATCAGTACCTTAGTTAAAGTCCTCGCCATGCTTGACGGCACCTACCTCGCCATAGACCCCGATTTCCAGGTCATGGAAGTGATGAAACCCTACGCGCAAAAGCTCGTCCTCGAGAAGTTCGACCCCAAGCGCCTCGCTTCCGACATGACGCACACCTCTGCCGAGCTCTACCGCCTCTTAAGGGACCTCCCCGACGAAGCAAGATCCATAATCAAGACCATCAAAAAAGCCGAACTAAAAGTCTCCGTAAGCTCCGGCAACCTCAAGCAAGTCTTACGTACCTTCGATAAGGACGCCAACCGCCTTTCCTACGCCCTTATCGTCTCGGCCCTCCTATTAGCCAGCGCTCTTCTTCTCCACACCCACACTCCGCCCGTCTGGCACGAAGTTTCCATCTTAGGCATCCTAGGCCTTATCGCTTCCGCCACCATGGGCCTCTGGCTCCTCATCGCCATAGCCCGCTCCGGCCACCTATAAACAAAAGCCATGCTCTCCGTTGCGGTCATAATCGCGGCAACCATCCTGTTAACCCTATCGCTGTACCTCACAACGAAGGCAAAATGGTTTGCCGCGATACCGCTCGCCATCCTTACCGTATACGCTTTCCTAAAAAGAGTTCTTTTCCTTGGCGACAAATGCTTCTGGTGGGATGAATTCTTGACCGAGCAGAGAGTCTGGTACACCGACCAGGAGATCTTCGACTATCCTATGACCGCGCGAGCGGTCATTTATTCTTTCATACTCAAACTTTACGCCCAAGCGGTAAGCTTCTTCACTCACCACAACTACCTCACCGAATTCCAGCTAAGATTCCCGCACGCCCTAGCCGGCACCTTAGCCATACTGATCATCTACAAAATCGGCAGGCAGCTCAAGGACCAAACCACCGGCCTTCTCCTAGCCTTCCTCGCCGTCTTCTCGCAATTCCTTATCATCTACGCAAGAGAAGCCAGATACTACCCCTTCGTTCTGCTTTTCTCGGCCTGCCTCATCCACGCCGTCACATTGATTGTTAACAGGCAATCAGACGACAACAAAAAAGCCCTCCTATACTACGCCTACTATTCAACAGCCGCTATCTTCGGCATGCACACCCACCAGGGCTTCTGGCTGCTCTTTGCCGCTTCCAATATTTTCCTTGTCCTTTTCGAGCTTTTCCGCTCCAAAAACGAAAAACCAGGCTCGCTCTTTCTTATCCAGATCCTCTGGCTCATCACCTTGCCAATAATCACCGCTTACTTCTGCATAGACTCGCTTCTCGCCAAGGGCTCGAACTCCGCCATCATAACAGCCGCGAAGCTCGTCCCCAGTCTCGACCTAACCTTTTTTAGAACCATCCATCAGGATCTCTGGCAGGGGACAAGGCTCAGCCAATACATCCACTTTCTCGCCTTTACATCAGCCATCTTCCTTCTTATTCCTAAGAAGACCCGAACCATCTCCATATACCTCCTCACAATAGTCCTAATCACCTTCCTAGCCCTCCGCAACATGGGCACCGTGAAAGAGCCTTTTAGGGTAAAGTACATCACCTTCATCTGGCTTGCGGAAGCAATAGCCCTTACCCTCGCCCTGACCACCGCCTTAGACTTCCTCTTAGCCAAAGTTAAAAACGAAAACCTAAAGACACCGGCTTACTGCCTGATCCTTTCCCTGATCGCGATCATATCCCAGCAAAACATAAAAAGCACCTTCAGCTTTCCCCAAAAGGAAAAAGACACCGACTCATACCGCACGCTTACCAAAACGCTGAACGACCAGATCAAGCCCAACGATATCATTGTCTCCTACGAAGAAGGATTAGAAGCCCTCAACTACTACAACAGAGTTTACAATTCAAACTGGCATATAATCGGCGCCCATCAATTGGAAAGCCAATACTCCGGCAACTACGTCTACGACGGCTATGCCTTCGCGCTCTTCCATAAAAACACCGCCAAGACCGAAGACAACGAATATCTCACAAAAATAGCCGGCGCAGCCGGCTACTCTCTTTACAAGAGCAACGAAAAGCTGGACTCCACCCTTCAGAACAATCTCCTCCTGGCCCTCATAGAAGGCTTTCCCAATCCGAACTCCCTTCCCATCAGAAAACAAGCGGACAAGCTCTACTTTACCAGCAATTACCTTAAGAACGGCGATTTTCAAAACGAGCTGACTGACTGGAAACCCAGCGAGATCAACAAAGACTACATGTCCATCTCCGTTCTTACCACCAACAACACGACCTATCTTAACGTCACGAACAATTACTCCGTAGCCCTCGTCTTATCCCAAACAGTAGACATCCCAGCCCCCGGCACCTACTCCCTTGTCTTCAAGACGCGCGGTTTCTACAACGGGGGACACTTCACCATCAAGTCCGAAGACGTTAACCAGGACATCTACCGCGCCGAGATAACCAATCCCATCTTCCCGAGATTCCACAACTTTACCTTCTCCAAACCCCAGAAAGCGACCTTAAACATAACCATAAAACCCGAAGGCTGCGCCGCTCTTTACAACTTCGCTTTCTACAAGCTGGAAAACCGCGCAAAATAAGAATAAGTCCTTTTTTGCTATAATCATAGAGATATAAAAGAAAAATTAATAAAAAACCATGCAAGAAGCAATTAAGAAAACCGAAGTCCTCATCGAGGCCCTCCCATACATCCAGAAGTTCAAGAACCGTATCGTTGTCATTAAATACGGCGGCTCCACTATGGCTGAACAAGGCGTAGACGAAGGCATTCTTAAAGACATCGCCTTCATGCGCGCCGTAGGCATGTGCCCCGTAGTCGTCCACGGCGGCGGCAAGCACATCTCAAAGGCCATGGAGAAAGAGGGGATAGCCCCCAATTTCGTCAAAGGCCTCCGTGTTACCGATGAACGCACCATGGAAGTCGTTGAAAACGTTCTCGCGAACCAGGTCAACGCCCAACTCGTCAAGGCTCTCATAAAGCTCGGCTGCCCGGCCGAGCCCTTAGTCGCCAAGCACACCCACACCATCTGCGTCGACAAACTGAAAGGCACGGATGAAAACGGCGAACCTTTCGACTGGGGCTACGTCGGCAAAGTCAGAAGAATAAATCCCCGCCGCATCTTCGAAACCATCATGAACGGCGCCGTTCCGGTCGTCGCCCCCATAGGGCGCGACCAGAAAGGCCACGCCTACAATGTCAACGCCGATATCGCCGCTTCCGAGATAGCCGGCTGTCTTTCCGCGGAAAAGCTCGTCTTCCTTACCAACGTTCCCGGCCTTCTCAAAGACCCCAATGACCCGAAGACCCTTATCTCCACGGTCCACACCTCAGAGATCAAGGACCTCACCAAGCAGGGAATCATAAAAGGCGGCATGATCCCGAAAGTTGAAGCCTGTCTCGAAGCGATGAAAAACAACGTCAAGACGACCCACATCGTAGGCGGCGACATTCCTCACAGCCTTCTCCTCGAGATCTTCACCGACCGCGGCATAGGCACCCAATTCCTCCAGGACTGAAAAAACAAAAGCAAAACACAAAATGAACATATACGACAATTACGACAAATACATAATGAAGACCTACACGAGGGTGAAACCCGCCTTCGTAAAAGGACAAGGTTCCTGGGTCTTCGACGAAGAAGGAAACAAATACCTTGACCTTTTCCCTGGATGGGGGACAGGTCTCTTAGGCCATTGCCATCCCAATGTAGTAAAAGCCCTACAAGACCAAGCACAAAAGCTAATCCACCTTCCGAACAACTACTACAACGAACTACAGCCAGAACTGGCCGAGCTTGTCATCAAACATTCTTTCCCCGGCAAGATCTTCTTCTGCAACTCCGGCGCGGAAGCCATAGAAGGCTCCATGAAGGTTGCCCGTAACTGGGGCAAAAACCAATCCAAAACCAAATACAAATTCATCACCACCACAAATTCTTTCCATGGCAGGACCTTTGGCGCCCTAACCGCCACCGCCCAGGAAAAGTACCAGGCTCCCTTCACTCCCTTGGTCCCTGGCTTCACCTACGTCCCTTACAATGACATCGCCGCCATGGAACAGACGATCGATGACGAGACCGTAGCGGTGATCCTTGAGCCCGTCCAGGGCGAAGGCGGCGTCAACATCCCGACGAAGGAATATATGCAGCAGCTCAGAGAACTCTGCACGAAAAGAAACTGCCTTCTCATCTGCGACGAAGTCCAAACCGGCGTTGGCCGCACCGGCGAATGGTTCGGCTATCAGAACTTCGACATCACTCCCGATATCATGGCCGTCGCCAAGATCGCCGGCTCCGGCGCTCCCATCGGCATGATCGTCGCCAAACCCGAAATAGCCGACCTTATGCAGCCCGGCTACCACGGCTCCACCTACGGCGGCAACCCGCTAGTCTGCGCCGCTTCAATAGCCACCTTCAAGACCATTGAAGAGGACTACCTTCTCGGAAAAGCTAAGGATCTAAAAACCAAGTTCGACGAAAAAGCCCAGGCTCTCAAAGCCAAGTATCCCGACAAAGTAAAAGAATACCGCGGTCTCGGCGCCATCTACGGCATCGAACTCACCAAACCCGGCGCTCCCATTTCAGCCTACTGCCTCGAACACAAAGTCCTTTGCAACTGCACTCACAACGTAGTTCTCCGTTTCCTCCCCTCGGCTCTCCTAACCGACGAGGAACTCAACCTAGCATTCAAAGTCATTGACGAAGCAATAGAAAAACTCTAAATCCAAACCAAAACCTAAAACCACAACCTTAGCAATAAACCCAAAGAGGAACATATGAACATCAAATCCCACATCGCCATCTCGGCAACCATCTCCCTGGCTCTCATCGCCCTCATTGCCTGCCAGCAGAACACTCAGGCTCCCAAAGAACAGTCCAAAGCTGTAACCGAACAGAAGACCAAGGTTGAAGAAGTCATGAAGAATTTCGAGCAGGAAGCCAAAGTTGAGACTGAAAAACTCGAATCTAAAGTAGAACAGGCTGCAAAAGAAGTTTTCGAAGAAGTGAAAAAATCCGCGAAATACGGATATGAAAATATCAAGGAAGGTAAATTTAACAACGATCTGCAAGGTTGGCTTGCGTACAAAGACACGCCTGCTGATAATTTCAATGCCGTCAAAGAAGATAATGTAACATTCCTTAGAGTGGAAAATCCCGAAGGCGTCACATACGGCGTCTGTCAGGCTGTTCCTGTAGAAGCTGGCGCTGTCTACACTTTAAGCGCTAAAGTTAGATCTGTAAAAGTTGACCAAGAGAACAAGACTGGTGCTAGATTGGCTTTCTTTGCTCCTGGCGAGAAAGAACAGCAAGTTCTTTGGTCAGGCAAATTCAAAGAATGGACTCCCAAAGAGATAACTTTTACCAACAATTATACAGGCGCCGCCACCGTCTATTTTCATCTCGGCAACGCCAAGAGTGCCACTTCATGTGAAGTTACCGACATATCTCTTAAGCAAGTCAATTGATCTGCAGTAAAACCAAGCGAAGATGACCAGCGAAAGCAAAACCAAATTATTCATTTGGCTGCTGGCGGCGATAGTCGTTCTGGCTTTCGCCATGCGCTTCCCGTACCTTAGCATCAGCCCGCTTTGCGACGACGAAGCCTTCACCGTTTACTACGCCTCGCGTCCCTTGAGCCCCTGGAAGGATTTCCTTTGGGGCTCAATGGGACGCAACGGTTTCCCTCCGCTGGATTTCATCCTTCATCACACTGTTTTCACCATTTTCGGCACCACAGCCGCCACCGCCCGCTACGTTCCAACCTTTTTTGACACGCTGACCGTCCTGTTCCTCGGCCTTCTGGGATTTAAGCTTGCCAACAGGAAAACCGGACTTATCGCCGCGCTCCTTTGGGCTCTTGCTCCCTGCGCCATCTACTACGCCAAGGAATCACGCCTTTACGCCCAGTTTGGCTTCGCGGTGACGCTTTATCTGTTCTCCCTCAGCCTGTACCTGAAAAAATTTTCTTGGCAAAGGCTGTTTTTCGTCTTCATATGCTTAGTTTATGGTTTTAATATTTCTACTCTCTTTACCTTCGTAATGGTCCCTGCGCCTTTCGCTGTTCTTCTTTACTACTCCACTGAGTTTTTCAAAAAAGAGAAGGGAAAAGTCAAGACTGCCATTAAAGACATCTCTTTGCTGATAGTTACCCATGCTGTGGCCGCTGTCACGATTTATGGTTTTTACAAGTTCTATTCTGTTCCTTCCGGTTCTCATTTCAAGGTTGAAAAAGATTTGGAAATGTATTCTCTTCTTGAACTTGGTGAGAAATTCGTCGCTCGTATAGATCAATGTTTGAACATTCCTGATGTTGCCACAGGAATAGGCAAGAACGAATACTTGATTTATCTTGCCATTCTCCCGCTGGCGCTTTTTCTTATTTCGCTGATAAAGTGGAAAGAAAAGACTTTTCTGAAGGCTCTTGTTTGCAGTTTCCTTTTTTTCATACCAATTTATGACATAATTACGCTATATTACGGTGGCAGATTTTCCGGCTGGACTCATATACGCCATATCTACTTCATAGTTCCTGTCGTTTTTCTCGGAATAGCGTATTCCTACGACGTCCTTTTTACCTTGATCAAAAAAGTTTTTGAAAAGCTTTTCAAATCCCAGAAACCTGAGCTTTCCTACGCTCTATCCCTAGTAGTTATATTTTTGCTTTTAGGTTCTCTCGATCTCTTCGCTAATGCTCCGGTTAGAACTAAGGTACAACATTCCCTAAAAAGTCATTTCAATGTTCTTCACAAATGGCTTAACAATAGTTCCGCAAAAGGGAAAGTTTACGTTTTAGACCGTGTAACTGACTGGACCGAATGCCGCGATCTGGCCTATCTTTGCTCACTGGATTACAATTATTCTACGAACATCATTTATGTAGTTCCCGCTAAAGATGTTCCTGCCATACTGAATTATCGAAAGCCCCACGAGTATAAGCTTACTGAGGAGCAACTTAAAGATGTTATAGTAAACAAAGCAGAACTGGCATTTCTTTATTCCACGGATTACCTATTCCCTTACGACAGAACTTTTTTTGACGTAAGGCCTATGAATTCCGTTACCATGTACAGATTGAAACCCGTTCCGGATTCCATGACTCAGGAGCAGTACCAAGGCTACTCCAACATCTTCCGAAACATCTTCACCGAAAACTGGCACGGTTATATTCACCAAAAAGAATACAATCTCATTTCAGTAAACCCAAATTTTGTCAAAAATCACGATAAGTGGGAATACTGGCGCCTCTCAAAGGAAAACGGAGAAAAGCTAATATCCGCCCTAAACGACGGCACGAACGATTTTGTCAGGATAGAAAACCAAAGTGGAAAACTCCTCGGTCTCATTCAAGGCGTCAAAGTTCTGACAGGCTCTGTTTACAGGATAAGTGCGGAATGCCGCGTTCCAACGGAAAACACCTCCCAGAACGGCGGCCGTGTTTTCCTCAACATTCCCGAATCCAGGGAACGCCAGATAACTTTCCTTGGAAGCTCCCACGAATGGGTTAGAAAAGAACTTGTTTTCACCAACCGCGTCACCGGCATAGCCTCCTTTGTCATTCACACCGGCTACGGCAACTTCAAAGGCAAAACCGATTTCAAGAACGTAAGACTGGAAGAGATCAAGCTCAGATAGCCTCCGAACCCAAAATAGCGACATGAAAAGATCATCCCTAATATTGAATATCGTCTTAGGATGCGTCGCTGTTATTCTATTGCTCGCAAGCGTAAAAAGCACCTCTCCTTTCTTCGGTAAACTAGACACGCTTTGCGGAACACTCTCTAGAAATCTGCTTCAAAACGGCGATTTCAAAGCAGGGGACAATTCCTGGAAACATGACAAGGGCGTTACTATAAACGGTACAAATGCCTGTGTGCTGGCGAACCCCATAAAACAAACAAGACTCTGGCAATACGTCAACGTAGTCTCCGGAAAAACCTATCGCTTGTCATTTGATCTCAACGGTCCTTCCAAAGGCGCTTTTGCGATATTCCGCGACGATGCGGCTAACAAAGAGACTTTTTTCTATTGCAACGGCAAAAACGAAAACAACCGTTATGCTTTTGAGTTCGTTCCCCAAAATATTGGCAAAAGCCGGATCTTCTTGTCGACAAGAGGCGAGGGGACGTTTTATTACTCCAATGTCGAACTTAGAAAGGTCAATACTATTCTTCCTATCGTTTACATAGCGGTAGCTGTAATCCTTTTGCTTGTATTAGTTCGCTCCAATCTGCTGTTCTTCATAGCCTTTTTGCTGCTTGCCCTGATACCGATTGCAAAAATGACCAAAGACAAGAAATCGGAATCTGAAAACCGAACTCTTGCAGAATATAAGCCGCTTTTTAGCAAAGATAAAAAGTTCAATAAAAACTTCGGTTCTGATTTCAACAATTGGCTAAATGATCATTTCTGGATCAGAAACGACTTGATGCTGAATCAAAATTCCCTGAAATACCTTATCGATGGAAAAGTCGACAACAAGTTCGTCTTCCAAGGAAAAGACAAATGGCTCTTCCTCAAGGGCAATATAAGAAGGATGGCAAAGCCTGACTCCTACTATGAAGACATCTACGAAGATACCAAAAACGCCGTAAAGAGATTCAACGACTTCTGCTCTAAAAACAACGCCAAACTTTATATCGTTCTTGCTCCCTTCGGAGAGGAAGTATATTCCGAGGAAATCCCCATTCTTAATATTACCAACAGGGTGGGTAGATTCGGCAAATACGCAGACAGACTCCAATCAGACACTGGCGCTACTATCTTGTACGCTCTTGAATCTCTCCAAAACGCCAAGACCAATGCTTTAGTCCAATATAAGACAGACCACCACTGGACACAGTTAGGTGCTTGGAATGCTTATCAAATATTAAGGTCAAAAATCTATCATGATTTGAACATCACCCAGACTTATAATGCGCCGTTTAATCTAAAAAAACATAAATATGGTTTCGGTTACGGTGAAACCTTTGTGCGAGTAAAGAACATTAATGATTCTTTAGCCAAGAAAATATATCCTGATGACGCATCTTACTTGAGATTCGTTGTAAACAAAGATTTTTATTGCGATGACAACGGCAGCCGCCTATTCAATAAAAGCGGTGTTAACAAAAAGATCTTTCTCTTCGGAGACTCTTACACAAGGAATATAAAAAACTTCTTCGGCTATGATTTCCGCAACACCAAATATATGGTCAAGCCTCTTCAGATCTACATGCCTCAATTTGAGAAAGAGATTGCTATATATAAACCTGATGCTGTCGTAATGATAATATATTCCCAAAACTACAATCTAATAAAGAACTGGTACAAAACAGATAACTAAAACCAGATAAATATACTATGGTCTTCTCATCAATAACATTCATCTCTGTTTTTCTCCCGTCCTTGCTGCTGCTCTACTATGTGCTGCCCAAGGTCTGCAGGAACTATTTGCTGTTGGTTGCGAGTTTGATCTTCTACGCCTGGGGAGAGCCTGTATATTTCTGCCTGCTTCTTGTTTCTATCTTCATAAACTGGCTTGCTGGAGTCCTGATCAATCGTTTCAGGGGGCAGAAGGGAATTATCCTCTTATTCGCGATTTTAGCCAACATTGGCATCCTAGGATACTACAAGTATGCCGGGATAACAGTTGAGACCTTAAATGCGCTTCTAAGGACGAATTTCACTATTCCTAAGATGGCTTTGCCACTGGGAATATCCTTTTTCACATTCAAAGCATTGTCTTACATCATTGACATCTATAAGGAAGAGTGTCCTGCTCAGAAGAATATCCTTAATACGGCCTTATACATCTCTCTGTTTCCTCAGCTTATATCCGGTCCTATAGTCAAATACCGGGAAATGGAATCCCAGTTGAAGGATAGGACACATTCCTTCGACCTTGTTGTTCATGGTTTAAAGAGATTTATCATAGGCTTCGCTAAGAAGTGCCTAATAGCTTCTACCCTTGGAGTAGTAGCTGACCAGATCTTCGCCCTTGAGCCCATACAGATCAGTTGCTCCTTAGCCTGGCTTGGAGCCTTCTGCTACTCTTTCCAGCTCTTCTTTGACTTCTCAGGCTATGCTGATATGGCTATAGGCGCAGGAGAAATGTTTGGCTTCAAGACTCCTGAGAACTTCAATTACCCATACATTTCTCAGTCTATAACCGAATTCTGGAGAAGATGGCATATATCCCTTTCCACCTGGTTCAGGGATTACCTCTACATACCATTAGGGGGTAATAGAAAGGGAAACTTCAGAACTTATCTTAACCTATTCATAGTCTTCTTTACTACCGGTCTCTGGCACGGTGCCTCCTGGACATTCGTTGTCTGGGGTCTCTGGCACGGATTGTTCATAATCATAGAGAGAATAACCGGCTTCCATAAGAAGGAAGGAGGATGGCTGCTCAATACTATCAGGCATATCTACTGTATGCTGGTGGTAATAGTAGGCTGGGTGCTGTTCAGAGCGGATAATTTCGGATTCTCGTTGAAATATATTGCCACTATGTTCGGTTTTGGAGGAGAAAAGGACATTGTTTTCTCCATTCCTTATTTCATGAGAAATACAGAGTGGCTTATAATGGTGGCAGCCTTTATTTGTTCTATGCCCATTTTTGAAAATCTGATAGACAAAGCAAAGTCTGGTTGGAAGCAGCTTATCCTCAACGCCTGGCTCATAATCCTTTTCGTTTTGTCATTCATGGCCATGGCGTCTTCGACTTATCAGCCTTTCCTGTATTTTAAGTTCTGACATGAAAAGACGTCTGACCATATTGTTCATATATCTTCCGGTAATAACGCTGGTATTTTGTTTTCTTGCCAACATTATGGCCAGGAGACAAGATATGACTCTTGGTCAATTTTTAAGGCACATGCATGAAACCCCTGTCGGAAATGTTTTACATAACGGCAATTTTGAAGACGGGTTCATTTACTGGAACACTTCTTCTCACGAAAAAGTTTCCTTAACGAACATCAGCGGTACTTCCGCCGTAAAGCTTTCCAGCGACAATAATGCCGGCATCACGCTTCTGCAGAAAATCAAACTTAATGATAGGCATTCATACAGGATTTCATGTAGCTCCCAATCAGATTCAGCAAGCGTTCTTGTCATTTATAGCGACGACAAAACAAAAAAGGAAGACTACCTCTATTGTAAGAAGAGTGATCTTTTGCAAACGAACAGCAAGACCTTAAAGCCTTTCTCCAGCGGTAATGGCAAAATATCCTTATCTATTAAAAGCAGGGGAGAAGCCTGCTTTGCGGACGTTTCTCTCATAGACAAAGACGCTCCCTTGAAAAAATATTTTCTCTTCCTCATATATGCTTATGCCGCCATACTGCTCATTATTGTCGTATTATCTTTTCTATTAGAGAGCAATACCACAACTTTTTTCATTCTGATCGTTCTTTTCGTTCTTCCTCTTGCTTATCTTGACAAATCTGATGCTTCGACCTTTGAGAACAGGAATCTTGCTGTTTTTAAACCGCTTTTTAAAAATAAAAGTCTCAATCGTAATTTTGGAAAAGATTTCAATGAATGGCTGAACGATCGCTTCACAGGCAGGACTATTGTAATGCAAGCTTACAACATTATCAAATGCCTTGTTGATGGAAAAGTAGGAAACGATAAAATATTAGCCGGAACAGACAGATGGTATTTCCGGAAAGACATATTAAAAAGCATTGTCCATTACAAAGAAAATGACCAGATAAAATTTGAACAGACTAAGAATGCTCTGACACGATTTTCCAATTTCTGCAAGAATAACAAATCCGACCTTTACATTCTTGTTATGCCTTCCAACGAAGAACTCTATGATCAATACCTTCCGGGAATTGATCTAAAGCAAAAGAAGTTCTCCTTCGGTCCAACCATAGATAATCTCAGGAATGAGACCGGAGTAAACATAATATATGCCAAGGATGTCATGGAGAAAGCTCAGAAAGAAGGCTTAACCAACTATAAGACAGACCATCACTGGACACAGCTCGGCGCTTTTCGTTGCTATCTGAGAATCATGTATGAGATCTCCAAAACGAATCCCGATATTCATTCCCTCACGGAAGACGATTTCGTTATTACTGACAGACACTGCAGCTGGGATTTCGGATTCGGAACGCAATTTGAAACACTAAACATTCCTGGCTGGTTAAAAAAGAGATTTTATCCTCAGGACGCTTATTACAAGATCTTTGATTATAAGAGACCTAAAGATCTCTCAAAAGAAAAGGGGATAATGCTCAATAAGAACGGCATCGATAAGAAGGTCTTAGTCCTTGGTGATTCCATGACCCACAACATAATAAATTTCTTCTGGGACACCTTCGGAACTTCCGAGCTGTACTATGAATACGGCTATATGCATATGAAAAACGCAGAGATGAAAATAGCCGCGTTCAAACCAGACATCACTGTAATGATTGTCTATTACTCGAACTTTTCCGGCATCAAGCAGTGGTATAAATAGGCTTTTCCCCACCTTAACTTCGGCTTTTGCTTAATGTCTGTTTATTCAGATCAATACCGAAGGTAATTATGAATGGCAAATGAAAAAGAATTATAGAATGATTAAAGAATATGAATCTGACATCCTTTTTTTGATAACAAGATCTTCCAATTTACAAAGCTGGGTTCATTTTTCTGATTGAATATAAACTAATACAGATTGCGAATACACATATCTTACGTTTTTGAATTCAAAAAATTTTCTGTTTATCTATTATAAGATCAACCGCACAACTGTGTGTAATGCTTTTGAGCATAGTTCCTGCAGACCTTGGGAAGCACATAATAGAGCAGCATCAAGGCTGGCAGGAAGATGGAGATGAAAGACCATTTGATTACTCTTCTTCGCAATTTTTATCGTAAAAATGATTGTAGTGAGAATAAAAATATTGTGGGTTATAGTCTTTATCAAAATAATGTTTTCTTTTAAGCCATATTAAACCATCACCTTTGGTAATAACAGCGACATCAATAGGACCTCCTACAGTGCCGAAATAATCCGGATCGTTTATAACTTTTCTCCTAACAGAAGTAATATTTATCATAGATTCAGCTAGAAGAGCCATTTCTTCTAGCGGAAGTAAGGAGGTAGATTTCTTAATTGGCCCCCAATAATTTTCTAAAATAATATTCCATAAACTATGAAATAAATTAACCGCGGCTTGCCCCATTTTTTTACTAACCTCTTCTCTGTTGTTTGGAGCTATTAAATGTGCATCAATTGAAGCGACACATTTAAAAATCTCATTAGGAATTTGATCACATAAATTATCAATAAAAGAATGGTCTATACCGAAAAGGAAAGTTTGCATTACATCCGTTTGTGCAAGAGGGAGAATAAATGAATTATTATTCTCTGAGATGGTAGATTCATTTACTGTTATATATTTTAATTTACCATTAATCATTGAGTAAAAATGCAAATGAAACAAACTGGGGTATATTTCATTTTCACCATATCCAGCTATAGTAAATCCAAGATAGCAATTCGAATCTAAATCAGAATTAGAATTAAGCAAAAAACAGGTTTTTTCAAATAATTCATCTACTTTTTTATCGGATAAGTCTTTCAATAAATTATCATTTCTAATTAAAGTAAAAAAAGAGTCTTTGTATTTTTCATGTAAATGCTCAGAAAAATTATAAATTTGATTTTTAATATGTTTGTCTAATATTTCTATAACGGAAGGGAAAAAATTATTAATGTTAAATTTTTCAATTGTTGTTTTTGATTCTTGAAGATAGTTATTATATTCGTTACGGATTATAGTAAAAATAGAGTTGAAAATACTATGTATATAAATATGTTCATTAATATTTAGTCTCAATAAATCAGAATTGTCTTCTAAAAATTCAATAAATGATTCTTTGTAATCTTCAAGCTTATCAAAAGTTTTATCTCCTAAATGCTTTTTATATTGTTTAATAATTATTTCCATAGGAACTGACATGAAATCTGCGTTACCATAGATAATTATTCCTACAGGAGCAACTCTTGAAATTGAGAAGAGTTTATTAACAGAATTATGAATAGCAGCATGATCTCCTATGGTTACTGCACTATCTGCGGCCATTGCTATTGCATGTTTATTCATGATGCAAATTCCAGCGCTCATAATTTCTCCTATGTTTTAGATTATAAATAGCTGTTCAATAAAAGTTAATTAAAACGCCAGAGCCAAGATGATGCCCATATTTCTTCATCAAAATTTTTTTTGTTGGAATAATGCCACATACATTCTTTCGAATTTGTACCATATTTTGAATCGTCATTTAATCTATCAAGGACTCTCCTTGTAATAAATGTTTTATCATGTGGGTCTGACATTTCAGATAATTTTGCGATCATTTATATAAACCTCAACAGTACCTCTTAAAATAAAGAAAACTTTATCACCATTATCATTTTGATTGGTTGTTATGCTTCCTTTTATTGTATTTAACTAAATTTCCATTATTTAAAATATTATTGATTGTTGACCTTGATGAGTGCCTTAAAATGTTTTGTAATCTTAATGAATCATAAACCATTTTTTTTATCCATATTTGATTTTAATGGTTTAGTATCAAAAGTGTTTTTTTACTTTTGTTATTAGAATTATCATTCGGTTCTTTTAAAGTGATATCATTCATATAATCTTATATCGTTTATGATTCTAATTTATGTGATTTTCCATTAGACTTAACTAATTAATTTGTGAATGCTATTTTAAAGTCATCAGTATCTCTTCGTATTCTTTTCTGAAGCCTTTTCTCTGCGTAAGCTGAGGGCCGCAGAGAGAAGTTTGACCGTTGGCTTCTATGACTACCGGGCCTTTGTCTGTTACGGCTAGATCCCATCCTATGCAGTTGATTGTTGGCATGGCATTCATCATCTCAATGGACATATCGCATAGTTCTTTCCACATGGGAATCTGGAAGCCTATGAAGGGGACATTGCTATCAGGATGATTGAGGAAATAATCGCCACGTTCATTAGCGCCGCCAGAGATGATTTTGCCTGTATTGTGGTCTACCATAACGAAAAGACCGCCGGAGGCGCCATTATCGACAATAGAGCCTTTTCTGCCGGTGCGAATAAGGGCGTGCCAGATACTAACTTTATTGTTAGAACGGATGGTAACTATTCTTACGGTGTTGATGCTGTCAGGATTAAAGGCAGCCATTTCGGGGCACTGGTAAACGCCTTCCTCTAGAACGAAGGAACCGTCCTTAATGAGAAGCTTGAAACTTTCTTCTATTGAAGAATATTTTTTAATATCGATCCATCTGGCGCCTAAGCCGCCTCCGCCTGCGAATGGTTTTGCAAAGAAGACCTGGTGAGCGGTAGCAAACTTTGTATAAGCCTCAAGATCGTCCATAGACTTGACGATTATTTGTTCACGCTTATACCAGTCTTTGAAGATCTCATAAGCCAGGCGTTTGTTGCGAAGTTTCCAGATATCTTTTCGGTTATTGCAGATGTTGGTGAATCTCCAACGATCCATTTCGGAATAAAACGCTTTCCTTTCCCCGTGGCTTTTGGTTTCAAAGTGGTAGGCGACATACTCGTATCCTAGATAGCCGTGGAAAAAGAACTCAAAAAGGATGTCTAATTTTGTGAATCCGGTAATTTTTCTTCCTTGGCGTTTCATTGCACCAATAAGTTCAGGAAGCAACTGGAACTGTTCTTTGCCTTGAGTTATCCAATAGAGGGGAAGACCAATAATGTCATAACCTATATATGCTAAAAAGTGGAAGAAACCATTTGAGCTTCTATACCAACTTGCCAATATTCGATATACCGAATCACTTAATTTTGACATAATAATATCGTTAGTTAGATGATTAAAAATTCATATTCTCTTTCAACTCCAGAAAAAGCGCTTTCACCGGTTACTCGGTAATAGAGTTGGGATAATTCTTTTTCAAGTGAATCTCGTTTTTCACCGTCAACTTTCTGACAAAGTTCGTCAACGGGGAAAACAATAGGATAATGGTCTTTATTTTCGACTATTTTTATAAACGAGAAAGTCGTTTTAACGATTTTTTTGTTTTCAATATAAGTATGAAAAATCATACCATATTGCGGTAACGCCTCTTTAACAATATAAGGTGAGGACATAGACATTGAGACATTGCCTAAAGAATAAACGCAGGGCTTCTTATTAACTGACTTAATGCATTGAACAACATGAGGGTGAGAAGCTATTAACGCATCAATATCAAACTCAAGCAATTTTTGGAAAAGTTCTTTTGACCTTGTGCCTGGGGCAATGTTAAATTGACCTCCGCAATGAGGCAGCATAAAAACAATATCAGCATTTTCTCTAGCCACACCTATCATTGATTTAACATCATCTAAATAATCGCCTTCTATTTCAGATAGAGGCTCATTGTCGACATACGGTTTAAATTTATAACCAAGTTTTTCTTTTACATATATGTCAAAGTTCTTTGGCAAAAGACTTCCAATGGCTTTTCTTATAGTGTAAAAAGGTATGGCTTTCATACGATGGGCTTCTTTATACCTGACAAGCATGTCAATATCTATAAGCTCATTGACATTATATCTTTTAAATTCTTTTTTATACCTTAACCATTTATCCTCGTTAATAAAGGCGTTGTATGAAAGGAAAGCACAATTAGTATCTTTAAGTTGGCAAGTAAAGAGCTTCTTCTGCTCTTCCTGTGATCGTGCCGTGCCAGTATGAGACATTCCTCTTTTGTCCAACTCATCCAAAGTATTTTCCAGGCCTTTGACGCCTCTATCTAAGCAATGATTGTTTGCAGTAATATACAGATCAATTTTTAACCTTTTGAGTCCGTCAAGGAATGCAGAAGGAGTGTTGAAAGCATATAGTTCGTTTGTATATCCAAGTTCTTTTCCGGCAATCGGTGTCTCCAAATTCCCTACGACAAAATCCGATTCCGACAACAAATCTTGCAAACGAGCAAAAGCGGAATAAAAGTCATTATTACGCTTTATGGCTGCCTTCAAAAAAGGCATCTCACACATTATGTCACCAAGAAAAGAGATTTTTATCATGAAAAAATCTCCATTTGCTTAGTTTTAAATTCTTTAGGAATTATTTTTCTTCTTAAAATTAATTCAAGTTCTGTTTTAAAGCCAATAGAATGAATACCTTGCAATCCAACAAACATAGGTCTACTATTCCCCTCAACTAAAGTAATTCCGTCATTTGTAATTGCTAAATCCCAACCGACATAAACAATATTTGGCGTCATTTCTGTGAGTTTAATCGATAAATCACAAATTTCTTTCCATCGAGGAATTTGAAAGTTTTCAAAGGAAACATGACTATCGGGATGTTCCCAATACGTTTTACCAGATTCATCAAATCCCAATTTACTTAATTTTCCAGTTATTGGGTTATAGGGAACTATTATGCCTCCCGCGCCGCCATTATCAACAATTGACCCCTTACGGCCGCAACGTATAAAACCAAATAACAACACAATATCACGATTTATCTTTAACATAGTTGTACGAACTGTGTTAATAGAAGTGTCATTGAATTGAGCCATCTCATTGCTTTGTTCAATTATTTCTTCCAGGATAAACGTACCTGAAGAAACTAAATTATTGAATATCTTGTCAGAACATTGATTACTAACATCAATCAAGCTAGTGCCATTTCCGCAAGATCCATTAAAAGGTTTACAGAAAAAAATTGGATGCCTTTTTATAAAGTCATTAAACGAGCTATAATCATCTTGAGATTTTACAATTATTTGTTCTCGATGAAAATATTCTTTATAAAACAAATAAGTGTTTTGCTTTTTGCTTAAAATGTCATAATTAAAATTGTTGTTGATAGATCTTGCAAACAAAATCTGCTCATTGAAGGAGATAAAGGAAAAACGATCTTTAAAGGATATGTCAATAAAATTATAAGCGGAATATTCAGAAGGATCGTAACCAAAAAGTAAATTCCATAAAAGGATATCCCAATAAAGTCTAAACGAGCAATTGGACTTCCCTGATGAAACAAGTTTATCCCTTGTATCCTTTATGGATTTAAGGTTAATAAATCTAATCATGAAAATGTTCATGATGAAGATAGCAAAGACATTCTTCAACTTACTATCACTTTTATACAGTTTTAATAAAAAATTTTTCATAGTCTATTCAAAAAACCAGTGGAATAAGTGTGCCAATCTGTTCCTGAGATCCTGGGAATTGAATCTGAATATCATTTTAATTTTGTCTTTTAAACTCTTTTCGTCGATCTTTTGGAACTGATGACGCAGACGAATGTGATGCTTGCACGAAGTTACGGCTTGGCGGTAGTAAAGTTTCCAGTATTTCTCGTACGGGAGGCGTAGAATGTTGGAGACTTCCTCAAGTTCTTTTTCCTGAGCTTGCTTCTCCTCTTGGTTTAGAAGTCTTACTCCGGTGTCGGAGAGCTGGTAGAATACAGGCTCGGGATGAAGATTATTATTCTCGTCTATGGTAATGGAGACGAAAAAGGAGTTGAAGAGCCTTGGATCGTCTATGATCATAGCCATGCCGTTGTTGAAACGCTCTGACTGGAAGACGGTGTTGCCAAGGCTGTAATAGATGTATTTGCCCTTGTAGACTTCGTAAGCCTGGAAGATGTGCGGATGAGAGCCTATGACGATATCCGCTCCGGCGTCTATGCAAGCTTTGGCTATCCCGCGTTCCTTGGGGGCGGGGATACGGACGTATTCGTAGCCCCAGTGGAAGTAGGGGATGACGATGCACCCTTCCTCTTTGAGCTGTCCGATTAGCTTTTTCAGCTTGCCGATCTTTTCTACGGCGGTGCCCCAGTTTCTCCCTTTGGTAATATTGTGCCAGCGGGAAGCAGCGAAAAATGCTATTTTATGGCCGCCTGCTTCGATTATGCAGGGTTTTAAGGCTTCGTCATAGGATCTTCCTACCCCGAACCATTTGAGGCCTTTTTCCTCAACGTGCTTGATGGTGTCCTGAATACCCTGGTCAAGATAGTCGCCAATGTGGTTGTTGCAAAGAGTAACTACTTGGAAACAGTCGAGGACCTTAAGTAGTTCCGGTTTGACTTTGAAATTGACAGATTGGAAAGGCGCTTTTGTTTCAGCGTCAGTTACCGGGCATTCAAGATTGGCAACGTTTATTGCGCCTGACATAATGGCTTTTACGTCGTCCCCGAACCTGTAATTGTCTGGGTCGACGCTGACCAGGCAGAAATCGCCGAAAACGTTGATCTTGATCTTATCGCTCATTATTGACTTACAGAAGGCGTTAGATTTTTCTCTGCTTTGTTAACGTAGATGAAGGTAAGTATTGCTCCGGCTATCAATCGGGAACCTCTTCCAATTATAACGGCCCAGGCATAACCTATCATTCCATATTGATTAGTCAATAGGATGGCTGCGGCTAGATGAATTATGGCAAATATTAATTCAAAAAGGAAAACTAACGTAGCATTTGAAAGTGCGATAAGGTAAATCCTAAATAGGAAACCTACCATTGCCAGTGACAAACCAAAATTTACAATAATATTTAACCCAGTTATATCATCATAAAGATTGCTGTAGAATAGCTTGACGTATATGGGTGCTACTATCAATGTGCCCGCCAAAGCGCAGATACAAAATCCGAACCAGCCTGCCGAAACTTTATAAAACCATTTTTTTGTGCTGGGAATGGTTTGGGCCGTCAAATAGCTCAACAACAGCGTTCCCAATGGGAATATAACCATATTTGCTGTTTTAGCAGCAAGCGACAAGGACGAATACACCGTCACTGAACGGTCGCCAAGGAAATATTTCAATATTAGCCGGTCTCCGCTGACTACCATCTGCACCATCAAAGTGCTGAGCGCTAAAAGAACAATCGCTCTCGTGAGATAGAAAAGCTTATTGGACGGCAATGCGGGAGCAAAGACAACTTTCCTATAAAGAAGCATTATAACAGCCAAAGATTCACCCAATATGAAAATGTGAGTCCAGTTGGAAGTTTTCCTGTAAATGAAAACGCCTATGGCATAACCAATCGAAATTAAGACGAAATAAATGAAAAACTGTGAGAACTGGAGCGTTTTACGAAAATCAAATTCGCCATAAGTTCGAATCATGCTTAAGATCAAAAGAACCGCGAACCACGTTAGATTTACCTGTGGATCAAAGCCGAATCTTTTGGCTAAAAAGGCAATGATTATAAGAAATATGCTTCCAATTCCAATTATGCACAAATAATCGCCGTTTGTCCCGGTGTTTTTTCTGTCTTCCACCAGGCGAGTATTGTTCATGCCTATGCCAAAAGTATGAGAAAAAATGAAGACTATGCTCAGACAAGCCAAAATTCTTCCGGTAACTTCAGGACCGGATACTTTGTTGATCCACGGGAAGACGAAAAGATGTTGAACAGCGTTCGTTATCACCGCTGCACCAACAGTAAAGAAAAAATCTTTGGAAAAAGTTTTTGCCTTCATTGCTCGTAACTTCAGTTACAATCTATTTAAAAATCCTGCGGAACAAATTGTTCGTTTTGTTATTGAATACTTTATTATAATGCCTTCGCTCATTTCTTGGCACGGAGGAAATTCTCAAAATACTCTGCTTTACCAATTCCTGTAGAGAATTGGCAGCCGGACATTTGAGCAAAACTGTTGGCTTCAACTAGCACTACCGCATCCTCGGTGACGGAAAGATCCCAACCAACGTAGCGGATGCTGGGGAGGCGCTTGGCAAGGTCGGCGACAAGAGCCTTGGCTTCCTCGTATCTAGGGACAGTGAATCCTTTGAATGTTACGCCGGTGTCGGGATGAATTTGCTCGAAAGTTCCGTCCTTGGCGCAGCCGTCTGTTATGACAGTGCCGGTTTCGGGATCTATGCTGGCTAGATAGCCTCCGGCGCCGCTGTTGTCGACAGTGATGCCTTTTCTTCCGCAGCGGACGTAGGAAAAGAGAATGTCGACGTTTTTGCAGTCTTTGCTCAAAAGAGTGGCTATGCGAACAGTGTTGACGCTGTCGGGATTCAGGGAGGCCAATTCGGGGCATTGCCGGATGGGGTCTTCAAGAATATAGGGGCCAATCTTAAGAAGATCGTCGAAAATGACTCTCAGATCCTTTTCAGGATCGAGTTTTATAAGATCAGAATTTCTGCCCAAACTTCCTGAGAGCGGTTTCGCAAAAAAAGCCGGTTTGTTTTCGCAGAATTTTTCAAAAGCAGGAAAGTCGGATTCGTCTTTTATTGAGAGCACATCTCTTCTGAAGGCGTCCTTGTAAAGCTCGTAGGCTTTCAGTTTGTTATCCAGCTTGTTCCAATCGGTAATGTTGTTGACAATGGAGCCGAATTTCATTCTGTTGATGTCGGAATAGAATTTCAGCCTTTCTTCCTTGCTTTTTGTTTCGAAATGATACGCTGCGTACTCCCAGGGGGCGTAGTGGTAGAAGGTGTACCACTTGAAGATGTCGTCTTTGGCCTTTTTGAAATCCGTTAACCTGCCGGCTGCGACAAGTTCCTTCGCGACCTTATCAACGGTGGAAGGAAAATACTGCTTGAAATAAAAATAGAAAAAGAAGAGCGTCTTGAAAACGACATATCCTAAGACATGATCGATATCGTTAGAGCTCTGATAGCAGAGGCTCATGCTTTGACGGCATTTTTCAATAAATTTCAGCATTACTTGTCTTCTGATTTGACGTTTACGGTTTCCCTAACCACATACTGTGGGGATTTGTTGATACAGATGTAAATGCGGCCGAGGTATTCTCCAATCAGACCGAGCATAAGCATCATGATACCGCAGGTGAACATGATCACGGCGATGGTTGAGCTGTAACCTTTGGGAACGGCGGGATGAAAGATCTTGTAGACGATAGTATAAATGCCGAAGAGGAAACCTAGGCAGGCGTAGCAGGCGCCAATGAGGGAAGCAAGCCTAAGGGGCTTTACGGAGAAGGCGGTGAGACCGTTCATCCACATGCTCAAAAGTTTTACGAAAGTGAAGGTCGTGGTTCCGGAAACTCTGGACCTTTCCTCCATTTCCACGTTGGTCACTTTTGCGGTGGTCCTCAGAAGCAGACCGCTGAAGTAGGGATAGGGGAGATCGTATTTGATGATCTCGTCCACGACATACTTCTTTAGAACGCTAAAATTCGAGATCTGCAGATCAGCAGGCTTGTCGATCATGGCGCGGCCCATGACAGAGTTCAGCCAGCTGCCGAAGTTTTTGAATCCGCTTTGCTTTTTCTTGGGATAGCGGGCGAACGAGGCGTCGTAGCCTTCGCTCAAGGGCTTCATAAGATCGAATAGCCTGTCCAAGGGACATTGCCCGTCGTCATCAAGCGAGACGATGTAATCGCCTGTGGCATAGTTCAAGCCGGCCATCCTGGCGGAAGGCTTGTTCATGTTCTTGGCAAGACAAATGGCCTTGATCTTCGGATTGCAGCCGGCCAGATCTTTCAGAACGCGCCAGACGTCATCCGGTGAACAGTCGTTGACGCAGATGATCTCGTAATCGTAGTCGCTCTTCTCAACGGTAGAGATGATCTCGGCGATAACGCCGCCGACGGTCTTTTCGCTACGGTAGCAAGGAATAACAAAGCTTAGTTTCATGTTTAGTACAAACCTTCGAAACGGTTCTTACCCATTTCAATTTTATAGTCTTCAAGATAGCCTCTGCAGTCGTACTGCGGTTCGTAACCGAGGACTCTCTTTGTTTTCTCGATGTCCATCCAGTAGTTGGCGCTGTCCTTCTTGTCCGGGCACATGATGAGCTCGGACTTGTGGTCGGCGGGGCTGAAGACGTCCACGATGGTTTGGAAGTGTTCAAGGATGGGAGTCAATCTGCCTGATCCGACGTTGAACTCGCCGCCGTCGCAGTCAGCAAGAACGCCTCTCATTATTATCTGCGCGAAATCTTTAACGTAAACCAGGTCTCTGCCTTTCTTGGGGTCTCCCCAGACTTCGATAGGTTCTCCCTTGATAGCGCGATCAATGACATATCTGTAGCCCATGGGTCTCATGATGCCGTTGACGAAGTAGGTTTTTCTAGGATGGTAGCAGTAAATATTGGGCATTCTGAAAATGAAGCCCTTTAAACCGTACATCTGATGATAATGGATGATAAGTTCGCAGGCGCAGATCTTGCTGATAGCGTAAACGGTGTGATCGGTGCAGTAATTGACTTTGGGAGGCATATCGGGCGGGAAGAAATTCATGCCTTCCTTGAGGTAGCCGTAGTAGTCGGCGATGGACTTCATGTAAAGGATCCTGTCGGCTTTGACTCTCTTGGCGTATTCGAGAATATTCAATGTGCCCTTTACGTTGGCGTCAATGTATTTGCCGGGATGATATCCTTCCATGTGAGAGGGTAGAACAGCAGCCAGATGAACGATGGCGTAAACGTTCTCGGTGGGAAGTTCGCCAAAATCATTTGGATCTTCCATATTGCAGCGGCAATATTTTATTCCACGTCTCGTGTAGTAGTCGGTATTCCTTCGACCGGAGGCGACAACTTCGTATTCTTTAGAATCCAGATGCTGGGTGAAGTAGTCGACAGTGTAGACGCCGGTGGTTCCGGTGGCGCCGAAAACAAGAACGATTTTTTTGCTCATTGTTTATTTCTCCCTTATCAGATTGATTGTTTATTATTTCTATTTTAGTGTTTAAAAAAAATAATTGCAATTAGATTTATTGTAATTGTTTTAAAGGATACTCCCTTTGAATGCCAGGGAAAGAATTATTCCCTGTAATTCTTTGGTATAAATGCGAAATATCGTTTTTAATCAATTCTTTTTGTTTGCAATTGCTTTTTTCATATAAAACGTCCGTTAAGAAAACTAATGGATAGTGATCGGATTCTTCGACCATTTTGATTATCGAGAAAGAAGTCTTAACGATTGCTTTGTTGTCTATATAAACGTTATAAATAAGGCCGTATTGAGGAAGGGATGATTCTACAATATATGGAGATGACGGAGACATAGAAACATTACCTAAAGAAAAAACACAAGGCTTATTGTCATTGAAAGTAATTTTTTGTATTACATGTGGGTGTGAAGCAATGACTGCATCTGCTCCAAATTCAAATAACTTATTAAACAGCTCAATTGAAGTAACGCCTGGTTGAACATTAAATTGACCGCCACAATGAGGCAATAAGAAAACCAAATCAGCGTTATTCTTTGCTGCTTCGATATGATCCCTGATATTTTCTAAAACGTTACCTTGAATTTCAAGCAAATGTTCATTGTCTGTATGAGGTTTAGGCTTCTGAGCAAACATTCTTCTTAAATAAACTCTAAAGTCGCTTATAAAACCATTACTAAACTTTGTTCTCAAATAATAAAAAGGAATAGACTTAGCCCTGTAATTAATAAGCGAATCCATGTCTATAAGACTGTTAATGCAATATGGAGATAGTTCCTTCCTAAATTTAAGCCAATTATCGCGGTTTATATAAGCATTACAAGAAACAAAAGCACACTTTAAGCCACCGAAATTATGTATAAATATGTTTTTTTGTTCTTCTTTTGATCTGAATGTTCCTGTATGAGCCATATTTCTTTTGTCTAGCTCGTCCAGCGTGATATTAAGCCCATTTATTCCTCTGTCTAGACAATGATTATTTGCTGTTAAATAAAGATCAATTTTAATTTTCTTAAGAGAGTCAAGAAATTCTTCTGGCGTATTGAACGAATAAATCTTATCTGTGAATTTATAATCTTTTCCTGCAATTGGTGTTTCTAAATTGGCAACGACATAGTCAGCTTCTGAAAGGAAACTGTTTAAATTTGAGAATGCGGTATAAAAATCAAAACCACGTTTGATTGCAGCCTTCAAAAAAGGCTTTTCGCACATTATATCACCTAGGAAAGAGATTTTTATCATAACTTGTCCAGAATTATTGCCTAAAAAATTATAAAACTCTAACAGAATAATTTCATTTGTTTTTTCCTCAAAGAATCTGGAACAACTCTTTCATGCAAAATAGTGTATATTTCTTGCTTGAATCCTTCAACATGAATTCCTTGCAACCCTATCAACTGTGGTCTACTATTACCTTCAACAAGAATTAGTCCATTATCGGTTATAGCAATATCCCAACCATAATAGTTGTAATTAGGCAATTGTTGAGCGAGTTCAAAAGATAGTTTAATAATTTCATTAAAACAAGGGATTTGGAATCCTTCGAACTTTACTCCTGAATCTGGGTGTTCATTATAAAATACCCCAACTTCATCAAAACCAACTTTAGATAAATATCCGTTGTTGGGATTATAGGGAATTATTATACCTCCCGCTCCACCGTTATCAACGCATTGTCCTTTTCTTCCACATCTAATAAATCCGAATAGAAGTTCTATCCCATTTTTCGTTCTGACTAGTGTTGTTCTAACAGTGTTAATGCTTGATTCGTTGAATTGAGACATAACTGAACTTTGTTTTATCAATTCTTCTAAAACATATGGCCCAGTTGAGATTAGTTCGTTGAATTTACTATTGGGATCTTTTTCGTTTAAATCAATAACACCAGAGTGTCTACCACAGGAACCATATTGTGGTTTGCAAAAAAACCGTTTGTTTTTTTCTGAAAACGAGATAAATGAATCGTGATCGGCGTTGTCTTTAACAACAATTAAATCACGTTTGAAGTACTTCTTTAAAATATCATATGTTTGTTTTTTGTCTGATAATATATCAGGGAAAACAAAATCGTTTATACTAGAACCAAATAAGATGTCTTCAATTGAAGAAACAAAGGTTTTTCTTTGTTTTGAAGTCTTATTTATAAGATTATAAGAGGAATAAGCGTCTGGAGAAAAACCCGAAAAGAGGAGAGAAAATAGCATGTCAATATTTGTTTTAAACGAGTTTTCGCAAATATTATTAGCCACCATCTTTTTCTTGACGCTGGAAATTTTAGAGTAGTCAGTTTGAAACGCAAGATAAAAAATGGAACCCAACATTAATGCGATTCCTCTTTTTAAGGAAGAATCGCTTTTATACCAAGAATAAAGGAATTTTCTGAGCCGTTTCATGGATTTATTTCTTTTATTGATGAACGTTTTAATTTTGACAGGGTTGTGTTATTGCGTTTCTTTCATTTACGTTTATAAACAAAAATGTTAAGGATGAGCCCAATATTATTCTTATAATTCGACTTATTATAACTGACCAAGCATAACCAACCATGCCGTGTTTTTTAGTCAAAATGATCGCTAAAGTTACATGAATTATTGTTGATGATGATTCAACAAGAAAAACAACAAGAGAATTTGAAGTAGCAATGAGATATATCCTAAATAGATATCCTATCATTGCGAGAATCAGTCCGATATTGACAATCAAGTTCAGATTAACAATTTCATTATAAAGATTAGAGTAGAAAAGCTTAACATAAATCGGAGATGCAATTGATGTTCCAACTAAAGCGCAAAGACATAAACCAATCCATGAAAAGGAAACTTTATATAACCAGGGTTTTGTTTTTGGGATAGTATTGGCTGTTAAATATGCCAACAAAAGCGTTCCTAATGGTATTACAACCATATTTGCAATTTTAGCGGCTAATGACAGGGAAGAGTAAACAGTAACCGCTCGATCGCCAAGGAAATATTTAAGTATTAATCTATCTCCACTAACTATAATCTGAACCATAATCGAGCTTAGAAATAACAATATCACCGATTTCGTCAAATATAGAAATTTTTTAGAAGGCAACGAAGGGGCAAAAATCATTTGACGAAATGAAAGCATTATAATCGAAAGCAATTCTCCGACAATAAATATATGCGTCCAGTTATTCGTTTGCCTAAAAAATAAGAAACCTAAAATATATCCTATTGAAATGAGTGCATAGTAGATAAAGTATGATCCAAAATGCAGCTTTATGCGGAAATCAACTTCTCCGTATATGCGTGTCATATTTAGAATGCACAATATAGCAAACCAAATGAAATTAACTTGTGGATCAAATCCAAATCTTCTAGCTGAGAATGCTATTAACGTTAAAAATACACTTCCCAATAAAAGAATAGAAAGGTAATCTCCATTAGATCCGTTTCCTTTTCTCTCCTCTACGAGACGGACATTATTCATGCCCAAGCCAAAAGTAGTTGCAAAAATATAGACTATACTTAGACAAGCAAGAACTCTTCCAGTAAATTCTGGTCCATACATTTTATTAATCCAGGGAAACACCAATAAATGCTGAACCCCGTTTAATAATACTTGTGCTCCGCAAGAATAAAGAAAATCTATTGATACAGTTTTAATTTTCATATAAAAAAGCAATATATTTCTTTTAAACTTTGCTTTGCGTGATATAGTAACCTAATCTGGTTGGCACACCAGGGATTATTTCCACAGTTTCGGGTTTGAAGATGCTGACTCTAACCAATTGTCCCTCGACCTTAGCGGGGTCGAATTTTTCAATGTCTTCTTTGGTAAGGAAGAACTTTATCCTGGCTATCTGCTCCGGATGGACCGGGGTGAGGTCCGGTTCTTCGCCTAGGGCAACTTGTATGGTGGCCTTAAGGAAGTCTATTCCGGTGGAGAGCATGGTAAGGTCAGAGCCTATGCACCCTCCGCCCATTCTGGCTCCAATCTCCATGAACTGGACGGATCCGTCAGGCTGAAGACGGAATTCCGCGTGGCTGGCGCTGTTCCTAATGCCAAGAGCGGTCAAGGCCTTGTGGATCTGGGCGACAACTTTCGGATAAAGATCCTTGGATATGTCGCTGGGCTGGATATGGCCTATTTCGATGAAATAGGGAGCGCCGGAAGTGAATTTCTTGGTTATGGCCAGAGTATGGTGTATGCCGTCTTTACTTACTGACTCGCAGCTGTATTCAGGACCGTCGATGTATTCTTCCACTATGGCGGTCTTGGAATAGGAAACGTCTATGGCGTTCTTGATAGCTTCCTGAAGTTCTTTTTCGTTCGTAACTTTATGGATGGCTCGGCTTCCGGATCTGTCGGTGGGCTTCACGATAAGCGGGAAGTTAAGCGACTTGAGAGCTTCAGGGTCTGTATCGGCGGATACCTTAAGGAATCCTGGTACCGGTACACCGCCTTTTTTTAGGGCTTCCCGCATTGCGAACTTGTTGGTGCACTGCTCTGTGATGAAAGTCGGATTTCCTGAGAGCCCCATTTTCTCCGTCACATAGTTTATGCAGACTACGGCAAAGTCGGAGCCGCAGGTTGTCATGCCGCTGATTCCTTCTTTTTGGCAGATCTCTAGGATCTTTTCTTTCTCGGCTATGCTGATAGGATGGAAGACATCAGCGGTCTTTTCGCCTATGTCTCCGCATTCCCAGGCAAAGACGTGCGTCTCCAGTCCCATTTCCTTAGCTTTAAGGATCATGGGGTTCTGGAAGTCGCTGGCGCCTAAAATGGCAATCTTTTTCATCTGCTAGATATCAACCTTGGTGTTTAAAGCTGTACGAACGTTATACTGCGGCATATCGCTGACTGTCATATAAATTCGTCCCACGTATTCTCCAATCATGCCAAGCATCAACATGATCAGACCGCCAATAAACAATATCGTAGCGATCATAGAACTATAACCGGCAAAAATGTGCGGATGGATCAATTTCCTAATAATAACAAACAGCCCGAATAAAAATCCGAATACAGAACAGATGATACCAGCGTAGGAAGCCAGGCGAAGAGGAATAATGGAAAAGTTTGTGAGAGCCGTTATCGCCAATCCCATCAGTTTGAAGAAAGTGAAAGTGGTCTCGCCAGCATAACGCTTCCTATGCTCCATATCAATGTTGGCTATTTTGGAAGTGACGTGGCTTAGGTAGATGCCGGGAGCAGGGAATGGGCTGTGGTATTTGAGAACAGTCTTGGCGACAACTTTGCTCCAGGCAGCGAAAGCGGAGACCGAAATGCCTTTCGGCTTATTGCCGATGCTTTCAGATATCTTCTGATAAAGTTTGCTTGTGGCGCGTTTGAAAAGGGAGTGCTTTTTCTTTGGGAACTTGGCGTAAACGATATCGTAACCTTCCAGCACCTTTTCAGCTAAAGGAATGATTCCGCTTGCAGGATGCTGTCCGTCGTCGTCCATATATACGATAACGTCGCCGTCAACGTAATTGAGGGCGGCGATCTTGGCTGATTGTTTTCCGTAATTCCTGGAGAGGTCAACGCCGATTATCTTGGGATCTTTCTCACATATCTTTGATATGACTTCGAAAGTGTTATCGGGGGAACCGTCGTTTACAAGCACAAGTTGATAATCGTATTTGTCTTGCTTGGCAAAAGTCTGCTGGATCTCGTCTACGACGAAATCCAGAGTTTTAGAGCTTCTGTAGCAAGGAATGCAGATCGATATAAGCATAGATTGCAGGAGTTAGAGTTTAAAGGTTCCCGGTTTGTCCGTAGGTATGAGTTTATGGGCAAAGATGCTTTCTTCCTGGAAGGGAAGAACAACGGCTTTGTCCTCCGCTTTTTTGAACATATCGTAAGCCAAAGCGATGTCGATGTAAGAAAGTCCAACGGAATTGAAGTAGTTGAATTCATCGTCGCTTTCCCTGCCGGGCTTTCTGCCGATAATAATATCGATAAGATCGGCGTGGATATTGGAGTCTTTCAGACGTCCTATCTTATAAAGGCGGCTGAGGGTCTGTGTGCGGTGCTTGACAATCTCCCAGCAATCGCAGACGATCTTGTCAGCTTTCAAGACGGTCTCGTCGTCGTCTTCCCAGCCAGCGACATGGCAGTAGAAAGCGCCCTTTTTGCACCAGGCGCCGCGAAGAATGGGCTCCTGGCCGCTTATCGCTGTAATGATCACGTCGGATTCCCTGGCGGCGTATTCATAATTGCTATGGCAAGGTATGAATTTAATGTCGGGATAAAGAGGGGACATCTGTGCGACAAACTCGTTTTCAGTCTTTTCAGTCCTGGAAGCGACTTTGCAGACTTTCAGATTGGGCAGCACGGCTTTCATGCCTACAAGGTGCATTCTGGCCATCTCGCCGGCGCCTATGAAGCCAATGACTTGCGAGTCTTTTCTGGCTAGATATTTGGCGGCGCAGGAGCCAATGGCGGCGGTGCGAATGTTGGAGCACAGCGTGCCTTCCATAAAAACGATTGGGAAACCGGTCTCCAAACTGGACAAAAGAATGACAGCCGACTGGTTTCTCAATCCAAAAAGCTTGGGATTGCCCGGGAAGACAGAGATCCATTTCATGCCGCAGACTTTCTCATCAAGCAAGGTGGCGGGCAGACAGTTTATTCTAGACTGCAACTGCTCGTCAAAGATCTGGACAACTTTATCAGGGAATAAAATCCGATTCTTTTCGTAAGCCAAAAGAGTTTTTTCAACTACCGAAATGGCTGAAGGGAGATCGAAGCATCCGGCAGCTAACAGCGCTTCTTGGGATAAGTACTTAACATTCATGTCTTCTGTCACTTTTTGAATTTATATAGGCAGAATAACAATGGCTCTCCATTGTCGCTAGTAACGCTCAGGGAATTTAAGACGGAATCGACAGTATCTATGAGATCGCTTTCCTCGTCGAACAAGATATGCAAATAACAGAACACTTGCTGGACGCTGGCGTCTCCTTTGACAGTGTCTCCCACAAAATGGATAGGAACGTAGGCGTAAATATTGGGATTGGCCTGAAGCTCCTTTTCTCCTTTAATTTCTTTTATGGTTCCAGCCTTTACGTGCAAGGGAAGAATGGCATATTTTTTACCCTTGGGAACATCTGTTCTAATAAGCGAGGTACACGCGTTAGGCTCAACGTTTTCCCCAAGAGCGAATTTTAGCATTAACTCTAGCTGGTCGAAGTTATAGAAATATCTTACGGGATAGTATGTCATGGAGCCGCCGAAACGATACCCCATCTCGTTGAAAACGAATTCCCCGTTGTTGTTGAAAGCCTCTATCCACAAAGGCCCTTCCTTGAGCCCGGCGCTTTCAAACATATTTTTAACCTTGCTATCCAGAGTTTGCAGATATTTTTCCGTATCAGCGGACGGGAAGGTCTGAAGCGCCATTACAGATCCAGTATCCTCTCCCAAGAGCATGGACTTCTTATCGGATATGCCGCAGAAAATTGCTTTACCTGAGCTGATTGTGTAATGGATTATGGATGAGTTGAAGGGGATGTAATCCTCGATGAGGACGTTCTGTGTGCGAGAGAAAGGCAGAGCCTTTTCAATCGCTGCAATCACGTCTTCTTTGGAATGGCAGATGGAGAAGCCATGACTTCCGCTGCTGTCCGCGGGCTTAACTACGACGGGGTACTTGGCAATTTGATCAAGATTATCCTTGGTATATGTCTTAGCCACTGGAATACCCGCTTCGGAGCACATTTTCTTAAACTGAGATTTATCCGCGCAGGTATCCCAGGATCTTCTGTTGGTGTATATCGGCAATCCGCAGGCTTCGGCTACCGATATGGCGTAGGGGAGAACAGTCTCGTTACAGCCGGGGAAGATGGCGGTGATGTTCTTTTCCTTTACCAGCTGCACCAAACCATCGACATCTATGGCGTTAACGTCATATGATTCGTCAGCTATAGCCTTCAAGGGAGTAATGCCATACCGGGGATGGGCAGTGGCAACGAGGGTAACGTTATTCGTCTCGGCGAACTTTTTGATGTCGTCGATAGAATTGGACCCACCCAAAAGGAGCAGTTTTTGCTTTTTTATAGTATCTACCATATATTTAGATTATATCATTTCAGCCCCGAAAAAGGGGGCAAAAAAGTCAAACACATATCAGCAATACGACAGTTTTGTCTAGAGATTTAATATTTCTTATGCAAATATCTATAAAATTGAGACTTGTACTTAAATAATTAACGTTAGAGTAGTTTATAAAAATAATAAACGTTTTAGTATAATTTTAATGCTAAATCATTGGTAAGGACGGGTGTGAAAAATGAAAAAAGAATCCCAAAAGCGTTCAAATGGATTATGCGGTTACTTTTCTTACGATGAAAATGGTAGACCGCCATATGGTATCTACATTTTAATTATTGTTCTTTCTATAATTCCATTAATAACATTATGGTTTATTTGCCATTGTATTGTAAAAGATATCATAATTAGTGTAACAGCCAGCGTACTGGCTTCGCTAATCGTTGCTTTTGTTTTTGATTACTCAAGATATAAAAGCGAGAGAAGGATTAAAACAAAGATAACAAAACCTTTATTAGAAGGTTCAAGTTCTCAGCACGACTACTAGTTTTATATCTATCTTATGTTTTAACTGAAGCAGATGAGGCAAGAATAACTGGTTATAAAGTTATAGAAGATTTTATTGATGACAAGTTTAGCGATGAAGATTATAAGAAAAACAAGGATATTAAGTCTGCTGTTTTTGATTTTATTGATGATACTGAAATGCTCATTGGGATTGAAAGAGGCATACTAGATTCACAACATCTAGCTCAACTGTATCAGATAAAATTGTCTTTCGGAGAATATTTGAGTGGATATAAAGATTTAAAAAATGTTGAATCAAAGAGTGAATATAATATTTCTAGACACAAGGATTTTTTAATTAAACTCAAAGCTTTTCTTTGGGTAAATCAGAGGATATTTGAAAAGGGTGGCCTATTGGAAGATATCGGAGGAAAAACGATATCACAACTAAAAGAGGAACAGGATTTTGAATAAAGCATTATCCGTGCACCCTGTGAAATTCCAATTCGACTACTTCTTTTATTCTGTCAACAGGGTGAACAACAGCGATTCCACTATTCTCTTCTAAAACCATTCTCATTTCGCCTGTTTGGCCACTATATAATTTATCCCTATAGGGATAATGCCCACTTACAATTCCTATAAGATACGAGTTAATAAAAGTAGTTTCATTATTGATTAATGTAATATCTTGTCTACTGATTATAGGACCTCCCGAATTGCCAGGGAATGATTGAGCATCTATATAGTAAGTCGGATTGAAGTCTCGTAAAATATAAGCATCACGAATTCTTGATATGCATCCCAATCTAAAGATAGGAGTTTTAATAAAATTAACGAGTCCCATCGGAAAACCTAAAACATATATCAAAGATCCCTCCTGCAACCCTTGATTATTCATTTGTTCTAATGTTAACGCTTGATCATCTAGATTAAATGCTTGCCAAATAGTTTTCTCATTAAAAAGCGTATAGGGATTAATTTCATGAGCGATTACATCGGCATTGTTATCCCAATGCTCAGAATAAAGTTTTATTCTATTTTTATCCTCTAAAATAATCTCATAATCATCATTAATTTCTTCAGAAGCAATATTGAATCTAATAATAATAGATGATAGATCTTTTACCACATGCTTGTTGGTAATGAGATAATATGAAAAGTTTTTTCGATCATCTTCTTTTCGCTTTGACACAATAAAGCCAGTGCCAATCCAAGATGTTTTTTTGGGGGTACTAATTTTCTCACCAATAGAGACGACGGCATCTAACATTTTTTGTGGCGATATCATTATTACCCTCCCTTTTAAAATTTAAGAATCTAGTCTTTTAAAATTTGGCGACTAATGAATATGAGAGTTATTCTATGGAATTATATCCATGCTTGGTTGCTAGGTAGTTGTAGGCTTTGATGAAATCAATCTTGAGGGTTTCAACGTAATCTGGATTAAGTTCAATAAATCTTTTAAATGGTTTACTACACCCTCTTCCCCAGTTTTCTTTTTGCTCATCAAACCATTCTTTGGCTTTGTCCGAATCATTTATTTCTTCATATTTATCTATGGCAACTTGATATGTATATCCTCCTGTATATGTATCCCAGAATTTATCGTTTTCCTTAAGTCCCTTCAGAAATTTATAGAGTACCAATTCCGGACAAATATGTTCGCCGGGAAGAAAAATAACATTTTTAAATTTTGATTTTGTAAATTCTTTCCTTGATTTTGTATCAGCATCGAGAACTATTATACTCGATGTAAATTCAGGAACTTTTTGCCTTAGAAGCTCAAGATAATGACCGCTGCCTAAAGAAATTTTTTCCTGAAGAGCAACTTTAGAAATATATTTCTTAGGCAGTATTCTTTTTAAGAATAGAAAGGTCATATTATCTTCAGCATAAACTTTAATCTTTGGTGGGAAGTTAAGGTTTTTCTTAACCGTTGTAATTTCTAGATTGGCTTTCATTTGAGGCCATTCTAAATTGATTTCAGCTTTAATGTTTTCACTAATTCTTGAAAGAAATACAATAGCGGCTTCCTTTTGATATTTGCTGGTACGAAGAAAGTTTAGGACGGTCTCGGAATGCGTTGTAAATATAAATTGCAATTTGTATTCAGATGCCCATTTAAACATATATTCCAAAAGTTTAAATTGCGCAGCTGGATACAATGCGGTTTCAAATTCATCAATAAATATTATTCCTCCCTTATAGTTAGGATTTTTAACAAGTTTTCTGAACGATAACACTGAGAGAATAATTTTACCTATATTGTCTTGGCCAGCAGACATTGCCATAGGGTCATAATCTGCAGTTTCCGGCCCTATAGATGTTTTTGAACCATGTTGAAGAGTATGAACATTTTTAATTTCATCTTTTACAACTAAGATGTTTCTATGCCATTCCTTGTATTTGGAAATATCTTCTTCTGATAATTTAAAACCATCTTGTTTCTCGCCTTTTATTTCTCCCCAAGGATACAATCTAGACAAACTTAGAAAAATAGTTGGGCAGTGAATAAATCCTTTGCCTTTTGTATGAGCTTTGTCATTCGCGTTCCAGAATCTAATTGAATTCTCATCTTTTGAGCGAAGCATGCTGGTGCATTTAAACGTCTGACCTGCATAAATCTCCTGACATATTGTAAGAGTCCAAACGTGTTCTCCAGGCAAATCGTGAGGTGGAGCAAATTTGAATTTGTCTTTCAACTGGGAGCAAAAATTTAATCCTTCGATAGTTTTTTCCCCGTGAAGCTTGGCGGTTTCAGCTGAAAGCGAAAATGGTTGCGCCAACATCCCGAGAAGTGTAGTCTTTTGAGTCCCGTTCTGCCCTGCTATGGCAATGATGTCCCTGTCTAACGGGATGTCCAAATTGTGAAAAGCTCTGAATTTTTCAATTTGGATGCGCTTGATAATATGCATAGTATTATCTCCAGTTGGAAATGTTGGCGTGCAGATCCAAGATCTCTTTTTTGGTAGGGCAGAGATTTTTTGTTTTGAAGAAGATTACTTCTTCGCCGCGACCGTTGTTAGCTAAACTGTATGATAAAGAGAAAGTGCGGGATGTAAGAGCACTGTACATTTCTCTAATTTCGGGAACATTGTCATACGAAACTATCCACGGAGCGTTATTGAACGCCATTATTTCGCTTGCTAAAGCGCGATGATCTTTGTCTTCATAGAAGTTCTTATAAAGACGTCTTCCGTTGTTATAATACGGAGGGTCAAAATATATGAAGGCGTTGCAGCCAATCTTGGGAAGCTGATTTTTTATGAATGATCGCGCGTCCTGATTGAAAATTTTTATTTCGCCTTTCCTTTCTTTTATTGCTTGAATTTTTTCAGAAAGCGAGGCCCTGTTGAACCTTGTTGAGATGTTATATTTATCATTGGTTTGGCTGAAACCACCTATGGGCCCACCTTTCAAGATGCCGGAGTGATTGGTCCTGTTTAGAAAAAAGGCTGAGAAGCCAAAGTCAAAGGAATAACGGTTTGAAGAATAATAGATATCTTGTTGCTTTTTCCATTCCTCAACTGTTAACGGAACTGTTTGAATTTTATCGATAAACCTATCAGGTTCGAGCAATACGGCCTTCCAAAAAGAAGCGACGGCTCTATCGTAGTCGTTAATTACGATTCTTTGAACGGGTCCTTCAAAAAGGAGAGATAACGCAACGCCAGCACCGCCGGCGAAAGGCTCGACGTATGTACAGTCGTCTATTCCCGCTTTGCAAATAATTAATTTCACAAGCGGAAATAGCTTTTGCTTACCTCCGGGGTAGCGTAAAGGAGATACTGCGTCTTTTGTGTTCATGTGTCTATTATTATAATTTGTTATATAATACCATAATGTAATTTTTTAATCTGTCGGTAACATAGCGACACTAGAACATTTTATAGAACATTGAGCTCTTTCTTTTAGTTTTGTTAAATAGCTACTCGGTTTAAAATTTGTCAATCATATTCTCAAATTCAAAGAATAATTTTGGTGTAAAAGACTATTTTTGGTCCTTAGTTTTGTTGTGGAGATCTGTTAAATAGATTTTAAATAATAAGCCACATGAGATTGCGTATAATAAGATCTGATTTGTCATACGCAAAACGCTTTGTGGTCATGCTGCTATACTCAAAATTTAAATATCTAATTTGCGGATTGTTTAGCCTTAATGGAAGGTCATAGATTGGGGAAAAGCGTTGTTCCTTCCCTGAGGATGTTCAGGTAGGAATCGTAGGAATAGATGACGGTCTTGCGGGTTTTGGAGCTTGGTTTTAGGATGCCTTTTTCGCACATGAACTTGACGTAGTTCGCAATGGTGTTTCTGGAGCATTGGAGACATTCCGCGGCGATAGGGATCGTTATGATGGGGTTGCTTTCCAGGTGGGTGAGGAAGTTTTTTAGCTTTTGGTTGGGAAGCAGAGCTTCGTTTTTGGCGTGAAGGGCGTTAAGTTTGTCGATGGCGGCGGTGGCGTCTTTGGCGGTTTCGGCGATGCCTCTAAGGAAGAATTTTATCCACTGCTCGAAGGTGCTGTTGATCCTTATGTCGCTTAGCCTGTCGTAGTATTCCATTCTGTTGGCTTTGAGATAACAGGACAAATAGAGGACAGGGGAAGACAGAATGTTTTCCCTTATTAGGAACAAGGTTATAAGAAGCCTTCCTATGCGACCGTTGCCGTCCAGGAAGGGGTGGATAGATTCAAATTGATAATGGATAAGAGCGGACTTGATGATAGGGTCCATGCCGTCTTCACGGTTAATGAACCGTTCAAGATCGTTCATGGCTTTCAGCATGTCCTTATAGTTCGGGGGAATGTAACGGGCGTTTTTCAAAGTGCTGCCGGCTCCCCCGATCCAGTTTTGAGATTTCCTGAACTCGCCAGGGGTCTTGTCGCAGCCCCTGACGCTCTTCATCAAAACGGCGTGAATTTCCCGTATAAGGCGGTTACACAAAGGGAGGCCTTTCATTCTTCCTACGGCGAAATTGATCGCCCTGACGTAATTGACAACGTCTGAAACGTTAGCGTTGACGTTTTCGTCTATAGACGGGTCGAAGATGTCGTCTATGGTGCACTGAGTGCCTTCTATTTGGGAAGAAACCAAGGCTTCCTTCCTAACGTACATTGATATGAAAAGATCGCGGTTAGGGATCCCGGAGGACAAGCCTTCCAGAACGGAAATCTTTCTATACGCTTCGATCAAAAGCTGCTGCATTTCGGAATCGATCTCGATATCCGGAACAGGCGGCAGAGCGCAGGGGCGAAATGAATAATAGGTCAAATCGCCGCTGAGGTTTCTGACAAGCTTTCCGGCTCTTTCGCTCATGTTGTTTCTCCATTTTTGAGTTTTCGATCTATTTTAGCATAAGAAAACGCAAAAAAACAACCTTTTTTGAGTTTTACTGTGACGGGCTTTCGTGATAAGAAATTGCAAAATACTATTTTAAACACTGATTTTTCCGAAAATATGAGCCATTTTTGGGTTGCTCATCCCAAAAATATGAGGCACTTTTTGTACCCCGCACCCGAAAATATGAGGCACTTTGGGTAAAAACGCAAAAATAGATGCTTTTTTTGAGTTTTGTTGAAATTGTCAGTTGGATTCCGGGGTGGCAGGGAATTTGAGCCTGATGATGGGAGGAATAGTATAGGTCGAATTACATGCCGCTGTGTTTGCAGACCTCGGAGCGCTCTTTAAGACAAGGATGTCGGTTAAAGAAATACGAGGAAAAGGACTTTTCAACTACAAAAGGTTTTATATGTTTATTGTACAATTGTGAAATAATAAGAAAAACCGGCCAATAATTATGGCCTGTATTAAAATGTAATATTTGATAAAATAGGGAGAACAATATGATTACATCGAGTTTATTAGATGAGAAATCAATAGCTATTAGTGATATGGACAAGAGATTATCTAAAATTAAAATTAATGGTTATAAGTCTATTAAAAACTGCGAGATAGACTTGAGGGACATTAATGTTCTGATTGGGAGTAACGGAGCGGGAAAATCCAATTTCATCTCAGCATTTAAGCTTTTACAGGCCATAATTGACCAAGAGCTTAGCATTTTTGCCAGCACTAACGGAATATCCTCTTTGTTCTATGATGGATTGAAGGTTACGGATAAAATTGAAATGGAGTTCTTTTTTGGATATAACTCCTATGGTTTTTCACTAATCCCTACCAATGACAATAAACTCATATTTTACGACGAATTCTTAACTTATAAAAATGATTTCACTTTTAGTTGCAAGAAGTATTATGGAAGAGGTCACAATGAATCACTTTGGAGGAACGGAGTTGGCAATGACATGGATATTTATGCGAATTCTGTCTTCGAGAATATCAGCTGGCGAGTTTACCACTTCCATGACACTAGCGCCAACGCCAGGGTAAAGCAATCACATAAAGTCGTAAACAATGTTATGTTCCAGCAAGATGCCGGAAATCTTGCGGCTTTTCTGTTAAGATTAAAAAATAATTATCTTACACATTACCAGGCGATTGTTTCTACGATACGAACAATCGCTCCGTTTTTCAGCGATTTTATCCTTGTTCCTAATGATGATAATGAATCGATAGTCTTAAAGTGGCGTGAGCGCGGAAGCGATGATGCCTTTGGCGTCTCCCAGCTTTCCGACGGAACATTGCGGTTTATTTGTTTAGCGACTTTGCTTTTGCAGCCAATTGAACTGATGCCGACAACGATCATAATCGACGAACCGGAGTTGGGCTTGCATCCGTTCGCTATCTATATTTTTTCCGAAATAGTAAAAAGTATTTCCCAGAAAAAACAGATCATTATTTCGACACAATCTGCCGAATTACTTAATTACTTTGAACCAGAAGATGTAATTGTTGTTGACAACATAAAAAATCAGGGAAGCAGTTTCAAGCGTTTGAGCTCCGAAGAATTAAAGGGCTGGCTTGATTTGGACTATTCTCTTGGCGATCTTTGGAACAAAAATGTATTCGGCGGAAGAACGAACTTATGAAACGCGTTCACATATTATGCGAGGGGCAGACTGAAGAACAATTTGTAAAGAGTTTGCTTGCTCCCTATTTTTCTCAATACGGTATCTACGTTGACGCTACAATACTAGTGACAAAACAATCTAATAGCGGTAGGAATGAGAAGGGCGGAGTGAGCAAATACGGAAAAATTACTAAAGATTTAAGGCAACTTTGTAATGATCGCACTGCATATGTTACAACAATGCTAGATCTTTATAAACTCCCGAACGATACTCCTGGCATGGATGATCAGCAAAATGATCCTATAGAACATGCTCTAAACATTGAAAAAGCCATAGATCATGATATTGGCTATCCCAATTGTCATGCAAATATCATGGTTCATGAGTTTGAGGCTTTATTGTTTTCTGATCCTTTGGCTTTTTCTTGTTTGGGTGTAAAAAATATTGAAGAGAAAATTCAAAGAATTAAAGACGAGTTTGATACTCCGGAATATATTAATTCTTCTGTCGATTCAGCGCCATCAAAAAGAATTTTAAAGCTTAAATCTGACTATCAGAAAACTACCCAGGGAATTACAATTGCAAATATAATTGGCATTGAAAAGATGAAAGCCAATTGTTTGCACTTCGCTAGCTGGATAGATGGTATTATAAATATTTAGATCACTTCTCTTTAAGAGCAATCTTCAATCGGATGATGGGAGGTTCGTCGGGGATATCGTCGATGGGGATGTCGTAAATGTGGAGGGAGGGTTCGTCGCGGTAGGTTGGGATGATGACTTCGGATTTGAGTTTGGTATTTGTGTTGAGGAGAATTGCTTCTTCGGGGAGGGTCTTGAGGGGGTGGAGGTCGATGCCGGTCTTGGTGAGGCCGTTGGGGTAGTGGAGGTAGAGGTATTCGGGGGTCTTGATTATTTTGACGCTTTTGTCGGAAGTGAGGTCGGTTACGATCTCGCCGTGGAAGGAGGGTTTGACTTTTTTGTACCAGGCGCCGGTTTTGGAGAAGAGGTCTATGGCTTCTTTTGGGATGGTGCCGTCGCTTTTGGGGCCGATGTTGAGAAGGTAGTTGGAATCCTCGCAGAGGCAGCGGTCGATGGTTTTGGTTAGGTAGGATTTCGTGCGGTAGTCTTCGTTTGCTCGGTAGCCCCAGCTTTGGGCTCCTACGCTGTCGCAGGTCTCGGTCAGGGGGCGTTTCCTGTTGGCCCAGTCGCCGAAGTCGCGTTCCGGGGTGGAGTAGTCGCCTTCGTTGCCGCCCCAGCCGCGGTTGTTTATTTTGATGTTGGGCTGGAGTTTCCTTACGAGGGCGTTCATCTCTGGGTCGTCGACGTTGGGGGGAATGTCCCAGAAGAGGCAGCAGATCTCACCGTAGTTGGTAAGGAGCTCGGTGAGCTGGGCTTTTACGTGGGCGCGGTATTTGTCCATGTCGGGTTCGTCGCCGGGGTTGGGCTCCTTGAGCTGGTGGGAGCTTAGCTTGTTGTAGGCGTTGGGGTGGTGCCAGTCGGGGATGGAATAGTAAAGGCCGAATTTCATGTTGCGGCGTTTGCAGGCTTCGGAGAGCTCTTTAAGGACGTCTCTTTTGCAGGGGGTGTTCATGACGTTGAAGTCGGTGGTCTTCGTGTCCCACATGCAGAAGCCGTCATGGTGCTTAGAGGTGATGACGATGTATTCCGCGCCGAGGGACTCGGCGGCGTCTATGAATTTGTCCGGGTCGAAATGTTCGGCGGTGAACTTTGGGAGGTATTTTTCGTATTCGGCTTTGGAGAGGCCAAGCTTCATCCATTCCTGCTCGTGGTAGCCGCCGACCGAATAGACGCCCCAATGGATGAACATGCCGAGACGGCGGTCGAACATCTGCCAGGGGTTGGAATAAGCCTGGAGAGAAACAAAGTGAAGCAGTAAGAGAAAGAGAGATTTTTTCATATGATGGCTCCTTGCTAACGACTCAAGATTTAAACTAAATTTTTTGCGCTTGACCAGTACGACAACTATTCTCTTTTGGATTTGTCGTACCAGGATTTGATCCTTTTGGTGTTCTCGGCGTAGACGGTGAGGATGACTATGTCCGGCTTATAGTCCTTGATTATGGCTTCGATATCCGGCAGATAGATCTGGACTCGTTTAAAATAGACCTACGTTTCTTTGAAGGTGTGGGTGAAGAAGGGGTAGCTGTTCCTGATGAAGG